>OLWY01000067.1_pt1 | contig 70232 bp, 61 predicted proteins | sample 1644171 | NCBI WGS metagenome assembly OLWY01 (sample SAMEA103958150, study PRJEB25191) | human gut metagenome | biome: human-associated habitat [ENVO:00009003]; feature: intestine environment [ENVO:2100002]; material: feces | place: Germany | collected 2013/2015 | reverse complement strand
TCAGTTCATCTTGAATAATTTCCTCTGCCTGCGCTTTCAGCGTGTTCATCAGCCCCACCCAGCGCATAGGGTCACAGGCTTTCAGTTCCTCGGTGACACCCGCCGCCTCCATCATCCGGGGCAGCATGGCGTCCATCCGTTCCTGCTCCGCCCGGTCAATCTCCAACAGGTGCGGGTACAGCTTTTCGCTTAAAATCAGGCTACTACAAAGACCGGCCGATGTTCTTTCGAGTATCATTGCTTTTATATAAATAAGACAGTTCTGGGGATTTTTCAGATATTCTATCCTTGGAATAGGGTGGTCTTAAATTCAATGATAACCGCGCTTTTTTAATCATATACGTTTCACTACCATCCTCCGAAGATCCTTTCAACCAGCAATCATCCGGATACTTCGCTGCAAAGCCTCGTAACCGTTTCTGCAAGTTTGATTGAAGGTATACACATCATAGAATCCATCATCTTCATTAGTCAGAATAATCGTTTCTTTTTCACACTTTAACCTTCGCATATTCTATCCCCGCTTTCTTTCCATTTCCTGATCTAGGTACTTTGGTATCGGCTTTCCGGACCGGCGAGCAATGGCAATCTGTTTCTGATGCAGTCGTTTGATTACGGACCTTCGTTTCTTAGGTTTATTATTTTGTTGATTTCGGGACGTCTGTTTGTTGTTGCGTGCATCAGAAATTTTTTCCAGGTTCTTCTTCTGATTATTCACCAGACCGTCCACCATATCATAGTTAGCTTCTGTACCAGATTCTCTGCTTCGTTCATAAGTGCCGTTCTGGTAGAATTTCTGGTAATGTTCCAGACGGATTTTACCATCTTGTTTTAGCTGTTCGACCGGATTTAGCGGTACCTGCTGTTGGATGTAATCATGAATCTTTTGTTTTGTCTTTTCATCGAATTTCTTACATTCTTCGACAACCATTTTTCCATAGGCATCCAGGATAATACCCTGGATCTGATCTCGGTATACCTGATGTTCCATCAAATAAAACTGTTTTCCATCAATAATGATGGTGTCTGTTGCAATCCAGTTCCCCTTTTTCCCATCAATCTGATAATTCTCAGTTTCCATAGTGATCAGTGCACCGGATGTGTTGATACGAATAAATCCGGCCAGATACTGTGGATAGTTCTCATCTACATAGTAGCAGCTGATTTCTCCATTCTTGTTCAATACGAGCACGTCACTGACTTCGCATTGATTTTTCGTCCGTTTCCAGATGTCAGCGACTTTTTCATTTTCCTGCATTTCATGAATCGAGATTAATCGGTAATTTTCGACAGTAATCGACACATTCTGCTGTCTTGCCTCTTGATATGGCAGATGCCACAGTGCTTTTCCTGCTGTCTGCTGATCTACTCGGTAGACTGCAAATTGATTAAGCTTCATAGGCATCGTCCTCCAAGTTATTCAGATAATAATTCAGATCCAGAGAATAGTAGTATTTGTCTTCGATCTGCTGTAATTTTCCAACTGTAGAATTGATAATCTCAATCATTTCATCATTCTCAGGATCACTTTCTTCCTGTTCCAGGACTTCCAAAGCTTCCTTCAGTGTTTGGATTGTTTCTTCCTTTGTGTGCTGCTGGAAGATAGCAGTAATAGTCAGTTCGTTTTCTTCCAGGTTTACGTTTCTCATAGGCTCATTTCCCCCCTTTTCTTTTTCGGTATTGGTTTCATTTGTATATTCAGCTCCTTCTCGTTTTTTTCTTCGCTTATATTTTTTTCGTTATCCACTTTTTTATTAGATTCCAAAGGATTTTCCACATTTGGATGTCTTTCTTCCAAGTACTTTTCCACACGACTGATTGCATTTTGCACATAAGAATTTTCTCTAAATCCAGGAATCGAATTCAAAAATTCTTTCTGTATTTTTCCTTCAATCATCAGACTCTGCATTCCTTCATAATCACTTCCGTCTTTCAGATCAAAGCCAACACATTTCAGTCCATGCATACGTTCTGATGGGATTTTCTCATAAGCTTCCAAGGCTTCTGGTAATGTCAGGTCATAATGTACTTCACCCATCACAGGAAATTCAGCACATTCAGCCGCATAAAAGCTGATACATGTAAGATCATTTTCATAATCCACATTTTCTATTTCTGGGACAATATCGAGTATTTTTTCTCTTTGTGCTGCAAACTCTGGAAGTTCTGCAAATCCAAATCGATCCACGTAATATGCCTGCATATCCCCACCACGGTTTGTAATGATAACATCACTGACCGACATAGAATGTGCTTTATAATCTGCTGGTGGATTATCGTTGAATACGGCATACAAATCATCCATCTTTTCATTTTCATGTAATCTGCCAGAATAGACACATTTATAATTTGCTGCATCGATTGTAATGCCATCTTCTTTGACCATTGCCATATTCATAAATAAATGTTGTTTTCCCGGTGTGCCTTCATCCACATGGTAAATCGCATAGCGGTCACCATTACCTCTGAACATTTCTTCCTCTAGGGTATAATCAAACTTAAATGGATACAAAGCCCGATCAACTCTTTCCGAAATATCCGTTCCTTCTGCAATCGTATCTTCCAGCCAATCTTTGATATCTCCCCATGATTCAAACTGCAAATACCCGGCAATTTCATGTGTCCCATCCGGTGCCAGTACAATATGTCCCGGTTCGCTTTCCCGATAATCATAGCGGTATCCGGCTGCTTCCAGTGCATCTACCAGAATGCCGTATTTTTCATGTAATTCTGTTTTCTGTTTTTCTTCAAGAATGATTTCCAGTTCTTCTGTAAGCTGATCGATCATTTCACCGGCTGTCTTGCGGATCACATCCATAGATGCTTTCATTTCCTTCATTTCCCGGCTGCTGCTCCACCCTGCAATATAAGGAAAACTGTAATCCGATGTATCCAAACCAAAGGAAGAACACACACAGTAAGCAACAGATTCTGCTTCAACCTCTTTTGTCAGACGGTCTTTTTCTACACCCAGGCTTTCCATGATTTCCTTGTCATGCAGTTTAGCATGGACGGTTTCATGAATAGCAGTCTTTAAGGTCTGGCTTTCACTGAGTCCTTTTTTGATCACGATTTCCTTATCTGCATTGTGATAATATCCATTGGCATTGCCATCGATCTCATCGAATCGTATCGGCACTGGGGATATTTTCTGAATAGCCTGCATGAAAGAATCAAAATCCTGTACAGCTGCAGTCAGTAATTCCGGTGCCAGTGTCTGGATTGGTTCCCCGGATGTCTGAGCAATATCAAAGACGGTAACTGCTTTAAAATGCGGAACTGTAACTTCCACCTGTTCAGTCTTAGGTTTTCCATCGGTTCCCATGATCGGTCGCTGATTTTCATCCAGAACCTCTTTTTCCTTCATTTTCTTATATGGTGCCGGTGCAATGATTGTAATTCCTTTTTCGCCTTTCATGACCTGTCTACCCATGGACTGCCAGTTTTTGTAGCTGGTAACAAGTGTGGCATCCGGTCGCTGCATGGCGATCAGCATTGTATTATTAAAGGAATAATTGTGAAACTTTGCCATGGTTTTAAGAAATTCCTGATAGCGGTTACTTGTAAAAAGTTCTTCCACACCGGATTCCAGTGACTGCATAATGCTGTCCATATCTTTTCCCTGAACCGGTAATGGAATTGTTGCTGTCTGCACTGTTGGAATATCTCTTACGTCACCCTTTTCTTTTGTATCTGTTACTTCTTCATAGGGTGCGGTGGCTTCAGTCACCATTCCTTTAGTCAAATCAATATCTTCAACACGAGTAGAAAAACGAACCCTGCTATCTGGAAATTCTCCTTTATCTCGAAAGGAATAGTAATTCCCATTCCGTCCTGTAATGATGTGATCAACCAATGAAATCCCCATCAATTCCCCTAATTCCTGCATTCTTGCTGTAGTCTGGATATCCGAAGTAGATGGTGTCAGATTTCCGGACGGATGATTATGAATGAGCATCATTGAATGAGCATTCGAAAGAATTGCACTCTTAAATATTTCTCTTGGATTAATTAATGCTTCATTCAGCGATCCTACAGATACGATATTCATATTGATCGGTGTTAAATCTGCCTGTAAATTAACAATACAAAAGAGTTCCCGATCCATCTGGGAAAGAAATTCATTCATAACACGAATTGCTACATCTGGATTATTCATAGGTTCATTACTATAAAGTGGTGGCTGTTCCACCATACGAATTGCTACCTGTTCTAATTTATCTGCCATCAGCAACACCTCCAATCGGCACATTTATAATAAATTCCTGATCATGTAACGTCTCAATTTGCTTCTTCAATTTTTTAAACGAAAATGTGTGTGATAATCTTTTTCGATACTGGCTGTATCTTAAGCTTGTATTTGTTTTAATGTTCTCTTTCGTCATAATCTTCTCCTTTTCAAAATGCCCCACGACATTTCCTTATGCCGCAGGGCGTTTGCTCATTTAACGGGTTTCATGCTTGATATTAGAGTTCCATATCGTGCTTCTTTGTTTTCGGTTTCTGATCCGGCTGTTCTTTTCCTGCTTTCTCTGTTTTTGCAGCCTGCGCTTCTTTTTCTTTCTGACGTTCTGTAAATCTGTCGGCTTTTTCAAAGACGTGCTCCTTTGTGTCAAAGTGATATACATCATTGGTAAGGCGTTCTGCTGGTGCTACCTGAGTCGCATTGACTTCTTTTACCATATCTCTTAACATTTCTGCATCCACTTGCCCGTCATCTGGCAAGACCAGCATTTCATGGATGGATGATGGCAAAATGAAGAAATCATTTCCAAGAAGTTCCCCCATGCTATCCATGAATTCCGGATAAAAGATCACACCGGCTCCATCAATTCTGTCTGTATTCGTAACAACAAAGAATGTCGGCATCTCGCTTGATTCCTGCAATGTTTCCTGCAGCATTTCACGTTCATCCGGTGTCAGCATGAGAATATTTTTCTGGTACATTTCATCTATCAATGCACCTATACTTGATACCTCCGGAGCCATGACACGCGGTGAACTTTTCATCGCATCTTCATGAAGCTGTTCTGCAGAGATTCCATACTGTTCAAGCAGATCATTCTTGATAAACATGGAACTTAATCCATCCTGATCCTTGCCTACTGCCACATGATAGGTGATTGCGAGATCTTCCTTCAGCTGGTGTGGCGCATTTTCGAGGACTTCCTTATTTGCTTCGGCTGATGATACACGGATAAACAGCTTGTCCTTCACATCTTCATAATTTAAAATAGCTTTCAGATCAACCTGTATCGGTGCCTCAATAACTATATCTGCAATCTTTCTGCATACAGTTTCCATTGTTACGCCAGGCTGTGCTTTATATGCTTCATACAGCTGATTAAGATTGATCGTCGGGGTAAGCATCTCACCTTCTTTTCTCACCATCAATCCCGTATAGGCACGGTTCAGTTTCTGACACTCCATCGTTGATACTTCTGCATTCTCATAATCCTTTGGTAAAAAGAGTCTGATATTGTCCTTTACTTCATTTACAAATTCATTAAAATTCATTCTTCGTTTCCTCCTCTAATCTGTTTTTTTATTTCTTTTTGCTTTTGTTTTTTGGTTTCTTTTTTGGAAAGGATAAAGAAAATTTCACCCTTCCGGTTTCATCTGCATCCATATGAAGATCTGCCTCAAAGTACATATTTTTCTTTCTGGAATACAGATCTTTTACATGCACACATCCACTTTTCAGAAGTTCTGCAGCCATCTTTTTATCCATGTTTTTTTCCATGCTCTGCAGATAGCGGTTATCTTTCCAGAGAGCAAAGTGACAATCATGGTTGCTACAATAGAAGTTGGTTTTGCTTTCATATACGAGGCTTCCACATACCGGACATGTTCCAATGCTTTCTCTGGTCTGAAATCTTCTTGTTTCTTCTTCGGAAATCGCATCGCATCCATTCAGCATCATGGTCAGCATGTTTTTGATCCCGGTCATAAACTGTTCCGGTGCAATCTCTCCATGCTCCATCAAAAGCAGCTGATTTTCCCATTCTGCAGTCATACTTGCAGATTTCAGAAAGTCTGGCAGGATCTCCACAAGGACTTTTCCATCATCTGTTGGAATAATCTGTTTTCCTTTTCGGGTGGCATATTGGGAATAGACCAGTTTCTCGATGATACCGGCTCTTGTTGCCGGAGTTCCTAATCCTTTCTTTTCCGTATCTTCATCGAATTCCTTATTTCCAGCAGTTTCCATTGCCGCAAGGAGAGTATCTTCGCTGTATGGTTTCGGTGGAGATGTAAAATGCTCTGTCTTTTCTGCATCCACAGCATAGAAAGTCTGTCCCTGGGTTACTTTCGGCATCCTCTCTTTCATTTCCTGATCCGGATCTACGATTGCCATGCGATCCTTATTTTTGAAGCAGTTTTCAAAGAGTTTCCATCCATCCTGCAGGACAATCTTTCCTTTTGCTTTGAAGATTTCTTCCTGGCATTCCACTTCAATCTCTGTCTCCTGGTAAATGTGATCCTTACTCATTGCCATGACCGTATGGACTGCAATCAGGAAAAGAATCTTTTCTTCCCAGGATTTCAATTCATCCAGATGGCAGGATGCAAGTTCCATCGTTGGAATGATTGCATGGTGATCTGTCACCTTGCTGTTATTCATGACTTTCTTCACATCTGGCTGCTCCGGCTGATCAAACGGACCTGTTAGTTGATATTTCTCATAAATCTGACGAACCACATTTCTTGCGGTCTGCTCCATATCTTCGGTCAGATACTGGCTGTCCGTTCTTGGATAAGTGATCAGTTTCTTTTCATACAGGCTCTGAGCGGTATCCAGTGTCTGTTTGGCTGTCATTCCGTAGATACGGTTTGCTTCTCTCTGCAGTGTGGTCAGATCATAAAGCTTTGGTGCTTTTACTTTCTTTTCCGTTTCTTTTACTGCTGTGACAATAGCTTCACTTCCCTGGCATCTACTTCTTAACTGTTCCGCCTCATCCGGATCAAAGATTTTTGGCTTTACAGCCGGAATTCCATCACAATCGAGTTCCACATTGAAATACTTTTCTTTCTGGAAATTGCTGATCTGTCCGGCACGTTCCACCAACATGGCAAGTGTCGGTGTCTGAACCCTTCCAACGGTCAGCTTTTTGAAGTACTTTGTGGTGTAAGCTCTGGTTGCATTCATTCCTACCAGCCAGTCAGCCTGAGAACGGCATACAGCAGCTTCGGCCAGATGTCGGTATTCCTCTGCGGATCTCAGATGCTGCATTCCATCAAGGATTGCTGAATCTTCCAGAGAACTGATCCATAATCGTTTCACCGGCTTTTTACTTCCGGATAAGTCATAGACATGTTTGAAGATTAATTCTCCTTCACGTCCGGCATCACAGGCATTTACGACGTATTCAATTTCCGGACTGTTGAGCAGTCTTTTTAAGATATAGAACTGATCTTTCTTATCTTCTGAGACTGTAACTTTCCAGTCTTTCGGGATGATCGGGAGATCTTCATATCTCCACTGGTTAAATTTCTCATCGTAAGCATCCGGTGAAACATATTCGGCCAGATGTCCGAAGCACCAGCTGACCATACAGTCGGTTCCTTGTAAATATCCGTCTTCTCGTTCCTGTGCTCCAATCACTTCTGCGATTGCTCTTGATACACTTGGTTTTTCTGCAATTACTAAATACATGATGTATTACCTCCTTCATATAACGAAACGGAGAGAGCATGTTTTACAGCCCCCTCCGCTAAAAAAGTTTATTTATTTTTCATTTTCTTCAAAATCTTCGTCTTCAGACTCTTCCTCATCCGGAACTTCTTCCAGTCCACCTGTTTCCAAACCTTCCGGCTGATCATCCTCATCTTCCTCTTTTTTAGGTTTATAGATCTTGAAGTAGTAGTAAGCTGCCACACCGCCAAGAGCCAGGATCAGGATTGTTGCCATCGCACCTACATTGTTTTTTGCAGATACTGTTTTCTCAGGATCAACGGTAGCTTCCTTGTCTACATCCTCATTATTTGTTTCATCCAGCACTACCTTTGATTTATCTGGCTGTGGTGTTACGACAGTAGCAGTGCTGTCTTTATCCAGAAATTCGGACAGATCATTCTCATCAATCTGGGATAACATATAGACATTCTGTGATGTGGCACTACGGTCGATCACGATATAGAAAGTGTTGTTATTCTTCGTTGTAACCGTAAGAAATTCCTTTGTGGAATCATCGGTAATGTCATCCTTGACTTCACCATTGCCAGGTGTCGTAAATGCAGTTCCCTTGTCTGTTCCATCTTCCGGCAGCACCTCGTTTGTGTTTGTCGCCTCGTCCTTTTTCTCTTCTTTGTCTGTTGACTGTTCCGTCTGAGTTGTCTCTACTTTGGATGCCTCTGACGATTCATCCACATAGGCAAATGCTGTGGTTGATGCTGTAAAAAGCATCATGACTCCCAACAGCAGTCCTGCCATTTTCTTATTCATTTTCTTCCATTTCACCATTCTGATATTCCTCCTTATTTTCTTCTGTGAATACAAAGGAGCCTGAACCTTCATCGTCAGACTCCCTGCTTACCTGAAATTTAACTTTTCCACTCTGGATACCATCCAAAAGATCATATAACTGATCATTATCCATCTTCATACCACGGATGCACCTGATCATCTCATTGTCCTCTTCCTGCTTTAATGCAGCCTGGACACCCCTAAGATATTGCTGCAGATCCGCGATCTTTTTCTCTGTCTTGGCAATCTCATCCAGATATTTTTTAATCTTTTTATTCAAACTTTCACCTCCCTTCGTTCACCCCTTTATGGCAGTCTTCCAAAGCACATGAAATGTTGCTGCCAGTAGGATGTGCTGATATTTGAGTAATGGATCGGATCCCCGCAATGGATCATCATATTGTTACCGACATAGATACCCACATGGCTTGCACCGGATGTGTTATACGTTCCCTGGAAGAAGATCAGATCTCCTGGTTTTGCTTCTTGCGGTGATACATAAGTACATACGCCTCTTAATCCATCTGCGGTCAATCGTCCATAGTTCCAGCCATTACCACAGTGGTTAATGACATAAGATACGAATCCTGAGCAGTCAAATCCGGACGGAGAGTAACCACCCCATACATAAGGTACTCCCAGATATTTTTCTGCTTCCCGGATCATCCGGGCAAATTCTTCATCCTGCAGTGCTTCCGGTGGAATCTCATAGCTCATTCCATTACCGCCTGATCCACTGGTCACATTGTTTACATCCCACAGATAATTTCTGTTTCCATAGGTCGTATTTAACGCATTGTAAATAATCAGCTGTTCTGCATTCAGATTGGCTCTTGCCACAGCATCAAAACTTCCATTTGTCAGTGTCACATACAGAATCTTCTTGGTGCTTGTACTGGTAACGGTTACTTCCTGACTGCCATTGTCATCTGCGATATAAGCTTCCCAGGTCTGGTGTCCATGAGCAGAGGCTGCAGCATGGTTATCATAGTAAACGTCAAACTGGACACCATATCGTGCAAAGGCTCCGGTATCCTCAACTGTGTATTCCACACCATTCATTACTACCTTAGTGCCAATCGGCACAAATGGATTGGAAGCATCTACAGCAATGGTATGGTTTGCAGTTGGATATGCCCCACTGGCAGTTGGACCTCCGGACCATACACCACAACAGATTCGACAGTTACAATATCCGCTGGTCACTACCTGTCCTAATGATTCTCCGACTCGAACATTTCTGGTTTCTGTCACCGTTTCTGTTCGACCTTCTGTATTCAGATGATATTGTGCTTCAAAAAGAGATTGCAGCTCGTTTTCAACATCTGAGTACGTCCAGTCCCCGTATTTTGCGGTAAGATACGAGATAAGATGGTATGGATTATGACCAATCTCAGCAATGTTGTACTGATACTCGTCATAATTTGGATGTCTTCGTTCCATCTCATTGATCTGCTGATTCAAGGCACTTTCCAAAGCGGCATATCTGTTTTCGGCAGCATAGATATCCTCGTCTGAACTTGGATACGTTGTAATACCGATCACAGATCCAGCACCCTCAATAGAGGCACTGCAGCTCCCCAGAGATACTGCTATGACAAGAAAAAGAAGCGCAAAAATACCGATGCCTGCGAACATGGCACGATTACGCTTTATAATCTCTTTCAAGGCAATCTTTGCTTTCACCGTCATGTTCTCGACACCGGTAATGGTTGTCGCTCCACCTAGACTGCCAGCGGATTTTCCGGCTCTGGCTGCCCGGTATGCATCCTTATATCGTTTTTTCTGAAAGAAGCGGTTATAGAAATGTCTCTTTTGCTCAGCGTTTTTTACCGATTCTGCATGTTTGACTCCTTCCATACTTTCTGCAGAACCAAATTTCAGTTTCTTTTCTACAGTAGCCTCACGATAACCTCTGCGATGGGTTTTCACATCCGTTCGTTTGCTGCGGATCTGAGCATGACGTAGGCCACGTAACGCAGCTTCTGTTTCACGCTCTGCAAGTCTGGCACTTTCCACACCTGCATTTTCATCTGTTTCTTCCTCTTCGGAAGTGACTGCTTTCATGCCAGATATAACAGCTTGTGTGGCAATGTACTTCCCGGCTGTCCCTCCCGGTTTCATGCCAGCACCTTTCACCATCTGATTTCCTTCATCATCAAAGGATAATCTTCCGGCTTTTGCCTGTTCTTTGGTCATCTGTTTTTGCAGCTGCTTCTTCCGAATGGATTTCTTTTGGCTGTTCAGATTATTATCATCATCCGGGATTTTTTCATGACGATGCAGTTTCTTTCGATATCCGGATACTTTTTCTTCCGGTGTGACTTCAACTGTATCCTCAACAGCTTCCTGCCGGACAGAAGATTTCCGGATCTTTTCCATCTGCAGTCGTTTCCCTTTTCCCGATTTTGAATCTTCATTCTCAGCCTTTTTCCGTTCCCGTTCAGGAACAAATTCTTCCTTATTTTCCAGTCGTCCTCGACTCCTGTGACTGATATCTTTTACACTACCATCACGAAGATTTTCTTCTGTCAGACCATCCCTGGTCATCTTTGCGACCTTTTTATCTTTGCCTTTAAATTCTTTTCCAGCTATAGGTCATCACCTCCTGGCACAACTTTTCTTTCTGTACTCATTCAGTTCCTGGCGTCCTATAATCGGGATACCAGGATAACCATCTGCCTGTATCCTGATTGCTGGAGAGCTCGCCTGGATATGAAATACCCAGTTCAATTCACTCGGATTTCTCGGCCAGAAACCATTGATCAGCATAGCCTCCTTGAACTGATTGTTGTGCAGATGGATCTGGGTACGTTTATACAGAACTTCTTTCAGATCATCACTGGTAAGATGCGGATAGATTTTCTGTGCCGGATAAAAATTCCAGAATACCCAGTCAAAGATAATGTTCTGTGTTTCCAGCGGAAGTTCATACAGATGATGATCATCATTGGCTGTATGAACACGGTATCCAGGCTGTGCATTTTCCAGATTTTTCATCTGAATGTAAGGATTATCCTGGTTCCACTGCCTGATTCGAATCTTATCGATTTCCTTCATGCTTTTCCGCCTCCATTTCTTTCTCTCGTTTTTCAACTTCTTCCGGTTTTGTAGTCATCAAACTGTACAGCTTCAAGTTCTTATCGAACTTGTCCTTAAATGGAATAATTGTTGTTCCATAGAAAAGAAGTCCTTCTCCTTCCCCGGAATTTGTCACATAAGACAACTGATATGGGGAAATATTCAACTGTTTTGCAAGGATCTGTCTGTCACCTGCCGCCTGGTTCAGCATCAGGATAAAATCACTGTTCTCAAAGATATTTTCAATTTCCCTGCTGGCAAGAAGATCTTTGATATTCTGTGTGATTCCAGTCGGTACGCCTCCCCATTTTCTGAATCTCTTCCAGATTTCTACGGAATAAGCTGCTGTCTGTTCTTCTTTGAGCAGAAGGTGGAATTCATCGATATAGTACCTGGTAGATTTGATGCCACGGTTGATCGTAACTCTGTTCCATACCTGATCCTGAACGATGAGCATTCCAATCTTTTTCAGCTGCTTTCCAAGTTCTTTGATATCAAAGCAGACAATACGGTTATTCAATTCCACATTGGTTCTATGGTTAAATACTTTCAGTGATCCATTTACATAGATTTCCAACGCTGTTGCAATTCTCTGGGCCTGCGGTTCTTTCTGCTTTCTAAGACAGTCATACAGGTCACCGAGAACCGGCATATTTTCCGGTTTTGGATCTGCAAAGTACTTCTGATACACCAGTGGAAGACAGCGGTCGATCACTGATTTTTCCTCTGCTTCAATTCCATCCCTGCTTCCCATGATCAGCTCGCATAAAGACAGGACAAAATCGGATTTCACTCCAAGTGGATTGTCATCATCGGAATAATCCATATTGATATCCATCGGATTGATATAATCCTTACTGGTCGGTGAAATGTGTACGACCTGTCCGCCAAGTGCATGGACCAGTGGATAATACTCACCCTCCGGATCTCCGATGATAATGTCATCCTTCGTGACAAAGAAAGCGTTGGTGATTTCTCTTTTTGCAGCAAAGGATTTACCGGATCCAGGTGTACCAAGGATCAATCCATTCGGGTTTTTCAGCTTTTTACGATCCACCATGATCATGTTGTTACTGAGTGCATTCAATCCGTAATATAAGGATTCTCCTGCCATAAAAAGTTCCTGTGTCGTAAACGGAACAAAGATCGCTGTACTGGTAGTCGTAAGAGCCCGCTTGATGGGGATATGATTGACTCCCAGCGGAACACTGCTCATCAGTCCTTCTTCCTGCTGATAGTCCAGACGTTTCAGTACACAGTTGTATTTCTGTGCAATTCCGGCAGTCTGGAAGATGGCATTGTCCAGTGCCTGTTTGGTCTTTGCTGTATTTAAAAAGAGCGCTGTTACAAGGAACATACGCTCATTTCGTGACTGCAGGTCTTCTAACAGACGCTTAGCTTCTCCGCCATACGTGTTCAGATCCGATGGAATGATATCCATATCGTATCCGGCCCGGACTGCTTTTTTCTGTTCTTCAATTTTCATACGGTTGATATCCGTCACTTTGCTTTTTACCAGCTTGATTGCCTTCATCTGATCCACAGACTGGACATGCAGGTTGACGATCAGGTTCTTATCGATATCCAGAAATTCTGCCAGCATCTTATCCGTAAGCTCCGGTGCCAGGATCTGCAGATAAGAGACAGCCCCGATAGTATTTCCCATCTGAAACGTATTTCTGTCTCGGAATACAAAACTGGTCGGTGCCACATAATCTTTGGTATTGAGTCCTGTCCGGATCATGGAACCATAATCAAACTGGAAGTCTGTCATGATATCCGGATTGAAAGTCTCATACAGTATCTGCAGACGTTCCACGCCATTCAGCGGATATGCCGGAACTCCAAGGATCTTGAAGTTGTTCAGGATATCTGATTCAATACGTTCCAGCTTTGGCTTTGCTTCCCGGATATTATCCGCTTCGATGGAAAAGGTGATATATTTTGACTTCACCAGACCGTTGTTTCCTTTTGCCAGCTGCTGTTTCAACATCTTTGCGTATTCCATACGGACATCATCAAAAGCATCCTCCTGTGGTCGGATCCGGATGACCTGCTCAAACTCCTTCATGCTGCTCTTATGGTTGATAAAGCTCAGCTGAAAATGGATGCTGCTGTCAAAGTAATTGAGGAAGTCACACCAGTTTTCAAAGATTGCATTTTTATCTTCATTCTGAGCCAGCTGGTAGTTGATGTCATAAAAGCGGATACACTTAGAATAAGTTTTTCCCTGTACCCTGCAGATTCCATCTCTTCCCATTTCCTTATAAGCGATCGACTGCTGGACGGACAGTTTTTTCTGCCTGCGTTTTTCCTCCTGCTTTTCTTTTTTCTTTTTCTCTTTTCTGTCTACTTTTTTGTATCCGGTATCTGCGACAGTTTTCTTATTTTTCTTTTTTCGCAACCGTTTTTCCTCCTTTCGGTTTTCCTGTATCCGGAGACTGTCTGATCTGTTCCGGATCTGTCTCATAATAATTTTCAGTTTCATATTTTCTAACGGGTGAACGAAGAAACTTCACCCTGATCATATGCATCAGAACATCTTCCAGATGCATCCCGTCTTTTTCGTACATGGCAAATAAAAATGCCGGTAACATCAAAAGCACCATGACTGTTGCTGCATTACTGTTTCCCATCACATTACGCAAGAGGAAATAGCTTGGAATTCCCATTGCAGCACCAATCCCGATACAGATCAACTGTCTTTTGGTCAGGTTAAATGCTACTTTATTCTTTACCTTCGTTAAATCTTTCGGTACGCTGACATATGCCATGATTTTCACTCCTTCCTGTAATTTAGTGCGCGTTAAATATCGACTTACTTAAGGATGCCGTCTTAAAGAGGCTATAGCATAAGATTACTGTGTAAGCCATAACGCCAAATAATGAAGAACTCAGATTATCTGAATACTGGATACCTGCAACAAGCACTGCATAGATTGCAACGCATACCATCATCAGAAATGCCTGGAAAGCCAGGGCAAAGAGTCCTCTGAAATAATTTGTGCCGATCTGTCCCCATTCTCTGTTGCTCATAGTTGCGAATGGAATCGGCGCAACTGAGGTATATAGGTAAATCTCTATCATACGTCCATACATGATCACTGTGATCAGTACAGACAAGATCTTCATACAGAAGCCGACGATAAGGGTTTCCAGCGCCAATACAACAAGTTCTCCGATTTCCATACTTTCCAGTGTTGTGGAAAGATCCGTCAATGCCGAAGAAATATCAATGGAGGTACTTCCTGTGATAACACCGGCCGCAGAATTAACTACGTGCTGACCCACATCGAATACCGCCATTGTGATCGTAAATGTGTTACTCACCAGATATACAGCGATCCACATTTTTACGAAGTACTTGAAAAACATCCAGGTATCAATATCATGCATGTTGTTGCGCTCGGTCAGCATAGAAATCAATTCGTAGCAGAGTACGAGTGTGATAATAATACCTGCGATCGGCATGATCACGGAATCCGATAAGTTCCGAATCATACTGAATATGCTGCCATTCCACCCTTGCGGGGTCTGTCCAACCTGGGTGGCAATCTCACCGGTCTTTTGATTGACATCAGTAAACATCGTGTCCAGGTTGGAAGTGATCATCCCGGTTAAGAGTTCCCTCATCCATTCCTCAATCGCATCAAAAATCTGACTGAACATGGATCTCTACTCCTTTCTCTTAACCAAATAATCCACTCAGAAGCGGGATCAGCTGTGTTCCAATCAGGATAACACCACCACCGCTCATCAGCTGCTTAATTCCCTGGGATTTTGCACCCGGGTTGTCGTTTCCATAACCTTCCATCAGGTTGATTACACCCCAGACACCAAGACCGGCACCGATTGCAACGACCAGTGTCTGAAGGATATTGATTGCACTACTAAAAAAAGCCATAATCAAATGTATGAACAAACGCTTTTTCTTATGGTCTGTAAGCGTTTGGCTCTACTCCTTTCCCTTTTATTCAGACCTTTTTGTACCCTTATCAGTAGTAGCAGGGTGCTCGAATTCTTTCTTTCATATCAGTCCTCACCTTCCTCAGCTTCAATCACTGATACGTCTTCTTGTGTTACAGTTACTTCATACATTTCAAATTCTGTATCTTCCGACAGCACCAGTCGGTGTGCCAGATATTTTTCGACATCAAACGCATTATTCTTATTGAAATCGGCAAGTTCCTTGTACCGTTTGTGCTTTGTGATGTCATATTTGTTGCTTAAAAACGGCCGGACTCCTCGAAGCTGTAAGATACATTTTTCTCCATCCATGACCGCCAGCTCATCTCTACTCATCAGTTCTTTTCCTGTCTTTTGATAGTTCAGCCCATAGGACCGGTTGCTGCCTCTGGTGTCTGATGTGTTGTAAAGATCAATGGTTTCCTTTCCCAGGGTTTCTGATATTTCTTTCAGTGTGGAACTTTCCTTTCCACCAAGGAAAAGAACAGTGTCACAGTTACCTGTGATCGTCTCTGCAGCATCCTTATAGATGGTTTTCAGCTGAGATTGTGACTGCAGAATGATAGAAGCGGAGATTTCCCTGCTTCGGATCGTAGCAATCAATTTGTCGAATTTTGGAATCTGTCCGATATTGCTGAACTCATCAAGAAGCAGCCGTACATGATAGGGAAGTCTGCCTCCATGCTCATCATCCGCTTTATCACAAAGCAGGTTAAAGAGCTGGGTGTACATGATTGCTACCACAAAGTTGAATGTGTCATCGGTATCACTGATGATGACAAACATAGCTGTTCTCTGATCACCGATCATATCCAGTTCCATTTCGTCATACGACATGATTTCTCTTAGCTCCTGAATATCAAATGGTGCGAGTCTGGCACCACAGGAAATCAAAATCGATTTTGCAGTTTTGCCGGCAGCAAGCTTGTACTTGCGATATTGCCTTACTGCAAAGTGTTCCGGATTTTCTGCTTCCAGTTCTTCAAACAATTCATCCACTGCATTTTTAAATTCTTCATCATCCTCCCTGGTCTCACTGGCATTGATAAATTCCAGCAAAGTAGAAAAGTTCTGTTCTTCCTCCGGTGCCTCATACCAGATGTATCCGATCAGTGCAGAATACAAAAGACGCTCGGCCTTGACCCAGAAATCTTCCGTTGATTTTTCGCCCTCACCCTTGGTATTTGCGATAATGGTATTGACCAGCTTTAAGATGTCTTTTTCACTCCGGATATAATGGAACGGATTGTAATGCATGGACTTTTTAAAGTTGATCGTATTTAATACCTTGATCCGGTATCCTCCATTTACCAGCATCTTCCCGCATTCAACGATGATCGTACCCTTTGGATCAGTGACCACATAGGATACGTGGTCCGTCATCTGCATAAGATTGGGCTTCACATAGAATCTTGTCTTACCTGATCCGGAACCACCGATGACGATCACATTTTTATTTCTGGCATACTTTGGGGCTTTTGGCCGGCTGTTCATGGTCAGACGTTCCGTTTCTGTGAGGATGACATTGTTTTCAAAGACCGGATCCATGAAGGGTTCGATATCTTTTCTATTTCCCCATCTTGCGGATCCATACTCCACACCCTGCCGGAACTTCTTTGCATTTTTAGAACGATAGTAGACCACCAGTTTTAATGCACCTGCAACCAGAACACCTACCGTAAGATCCTGCAAAGCGATACTTGGCAGCCAGCTTAAAAATGCCAGTCGGAAATTGACTAACATCACGCCAAGTCTCTGAACCATGCTTTCTCCCAGGCAATGCCGGTACAGCCAGGAGCCTTTATCTGCTACATAGAAGATAAAGAAATATGGGAGATTTAAGATCACCAGCCGTTTGACCTGGATCTTCTGTAATTTTTCCCTAATCATCGTTCCTGACCTCTGGATTTTTGTCTCTGCTTCACACGCTGGCGGTGCTTTGCTTTTCTTTCTACAGATTTCTGCAGTTTCTTTCTGACGGATGGTTTCTTCGCCTGTTTCTTTTTCAGTTCTACTCCGGCATATTCCCGGAAAGCCGCTGTCATCACATCCACATCTTTAGCCTTAAAGAAGACCAGATATTTCGGTGGATCCGCACCAACTTCTTTTTTCAGGCTGTAATCAATTCCGTATTTTCTTGCCACACGGTCAAAGGATTTGATATTTTCATCTGTGATCTTTAAGTTGGAAAGCTGTACTCCCTGTGCATTCAGCTGCTTGATGGTCTGCTTTCCATGCGGCTTTTTCTTTTCAATCTTTTTTCGGGCTTTTTCCCTCCCTTTCTCCTGAGCCCGTCCGGTCTTTTCTGCCATTTTCACCTGCGTTGCTTTCTGTTTCCTGCGGTTATCCATTTCCAGGAACTTCCGAAGGGCTGCTTTTAGCACACTGGCAGTGATCTTGACTCCCTGGATGCTCAGGCTGATCACTTTCTGATTTACTTCTTCCTGCAATTACCCACGTCCTTTCTTTCCTTTCATCTCAGAATAAAGACGGGCAATACAATATCCGATGCATGGAACATGTTTTCCATACGGACAGCCACCACATGGTGTTGTTTTTACCGCTTTTTTCTTTTCCGGAAGCAGATAGTGGCACTGTTTCAAGCTACAGCCTTTCTTTTTGCCTCCCCACCAGTAACAGTACTTGCAGGACCATGGCTTTTCTTCGCTGTACTTTCTTCCCTCAATAGCTGCATTTGGTTCTATGATCAGATCTTTATTTGTCTTCATTCTGTTCTTCCTCTTTTCTCATGATTTCTGTCAGTTTTTTCTCTGCCTGACTTCCGGCAGCAATGAGACAATACAAAACTGTAAATATTGCCGCTGCTCCCAGAAGAGCAACAAAAATAATGATATTTCTCATGGTTTCTCCCATCTAAAAAAGCGTCCACAGATTCCTTTCGGTTTCCATGAACGCTCATTCTTATTTGATTAGTGTTTCTTTTTTCTCATAAATGCAAGGGCTCCTGTACCAGTCGCACCAATGCCGAGAAGCATAAACCACAGCCACAGATTGGTGTTATCCCCAGTCTTTGGTGAATCACTGACAGGTTTTCCACCTTCCGGTGTCTTTTCTGCCGGTTTTTCCTCATCTACCATGGTTACATGCTGTACTTCACTAGTATCCTTTACTTCGAATTCCACATCTTTTGCAACCAGATAGCCATCCGGTGCTGTTTCTTCACGGAGAGTGTATTTTCCGATTGGAAGCATTTCGATGTAATGTGCTTTCTCTGTACTGGTCCAGCTTTCGACAACTTTTCCATCCTGATCAAGGATCGTGAGTTTTGCTCCCGGAAGTTCTTTTCCGGCGATATCCTGTTTGGAGATTTTCACCTTCGTCACATCATCCTTCATCTCAACTTTCTGCACATCGGCAGTATCTTTGATGGTGAACTTCACGCTTTCAGCTGTCACATAACCATCGGCCGGTTTTGTTTCAACCAGTGCGTATTCTTTTCCGACAGTCAGCTCACGGATCACATGTGCTTCTTTACCGGAAGTCCATTCATCCACGATATTTCCATCGGCATCTACCACTTTCAGCTTACATCCTGGAAGTTCTTTTCCGGTTGTCAGACTGGATTTGGTAAATTCTACAACGGTTGGCTGATTCTCAAAGGTAAAATCATAAGTGACTGTCGGCTGATTCTCACCTGCATACTCAAAAGTAAATTCCTTTACTTCATCGTTGGTTACGAATCCATCCGGTGCATAGAGTTCTTTTACATAGTAAGTGGCTCCTATTGGAAGATCTGCAACAAATGTGATCTTTCCTTCTTCATCCGTAGATTTCAGTTCAATGATCTCATTGGCTTCGATCAGGACTTTACCAGTTGTCTCAGACTTAATGTCTTCTTTGGCAAATAATCCAAAGATAGCGCCTTCCAATGTACGGTCAGAATCTTTTTCTTTCTTAAGTACACTGACTTCTACTCTCTGGCGGTTGTTCTGCCAGTCTTTGTCATAGACTACAACTGGTGTATTCTGATCCACGTAAGTCAGATCTACATGACGGATCTCACCATCCAGTACATGACCGTAAGCAGTTCCTGTTTCTTTCACATAGTATTTACCAAGTGGAAGATTTTCCAGTTTTGCAATACCGGTTTCATCTGTCTTGATCGTTGCAATCAGTTCATCCTTTTTATAGTAATCGTCACTGACGCCATCGGCAGCCTTAATGTCTTCCTCAGCATAGACTTCAAACGTAACATCTGTCAGTTTTCCGGTTACATAGTTGAAAATGTGTTCCACCACACCTTTGACCTTATCGGCCAGTGTAACAGAATCCAGAAATTCTCCCTTTTTGTTGATGATGAGTTCACCAACCGGTACCTCGTCCTTCATTTCCACTTTCTGAACCTCTCCGGTATCTTTGACTGTGAATGTCACATCATTGGCTACCAGATAACCATGCGGTGCAAACTCTTCATGTAGGGTATAAGTCTCACCCACCTTCAGATATTTGATCACATGCGGTGCATCTTTGGAAGATGTCCAGCTATCTACTACATTTCCATCTTTATCCGTTACTTTCAGATAAGCTCCATCCAATTCTACACCGGTTGTTGCATCTGATTTTGTGATCTCAACAGTTGTCGGCTGGTTCTTCTTTACGGATTTTAATGTTACTGTCTGCACATCCTGCCCCTGATAAGAAGCATCAAATCTCAGTACTTCATCCGAAGATACGAATCCATCTGGTGCTTTCAGTTCTTTTACATAATAGCTTCCAAGTGGAAGATCCAGTGTACATGCTGCCTGACCTTTTTCATCAGAAGTCATTTCCTGTAAAAGAGTATCTGCTTTGACGATTACTTTTCCATCTTTCGTCTGAATGTCTTTTGCATTGTAAATACCGAACACTGCTCCGGCTACTGTATTGCCTATCTCAGCATCCTGTTTTTCGACAGTAATCGACACTTTCTGTCGTTCATCTGTGACAGAGATTTCTTTCTCGATCACTGCAGTATCCTGATCCGCATAAGCAAATTCGACATTTTCCAGCACGGTATTTAACACATAAGTGTCCGGTGCATTCTTCTCTTTAACATAGTACCTGCCAAGTGGAAGATTCTTTACGGTTGCATAACCATCTGCATCCGTTGTGACGGTTGCTACCAGTGCATCCTTTGCAAAATACAGAGTTCTCTGTCCATCTGCATCTACCTGATGATCGGCAGTATAAATATCCTCTGCCGCATAGACTTCAAATTCAGCACCTGCAAGTCCAGCCATTTCATACTGGAAGTCCTTATCAAATCCCTTTAACACTTCACCCTGTTTATAGATCTTTAACTGACCTTTGACCGGGGCATTGGTATATTCCACATCAATGACTGCATCTCCTGTGACAGGATCGGTCAGATAAGCAGTATCTGTATCAACTGCAACTGTCACATAGTTTTTGGATATTGTGTACCCATCGGGTGCCGTCACTTCCTCAATCCGGTAGTTACCAGGTTTCAGATTCTTTGGCAGTACCAGGTATCCTTCCTCGTTTGTGAAATAAGATTTGTGTACTGTTGGCTTCGGATAGGATGTTGTCTGTTCCACATATTTCTGGTTATCCAGGTCGTATACCTTGAACTCAGTATTTGCCAGGAGTACAGATTTCTGTGTTTCTGCATCCTTTTTGATAATCTTTAATTTTGCTTTGAATTCTTTATCCAGAAGCACTCGCCATGTCTGCGGTGTATCCGGATAATTCTCTGTGATCTTCACTACAAAATCATCAACCGGTGCATAGTTGTGTTTGCTTGTGGTTTCTCTTACCACATAAGTTCCATATGGAAGCGGAATCGATCTTGCATATCCTTTTTCATCGGTAAACATTTCTGTCTGTCCATCTGCAGTCAGTACAACCGGTCTGGCTGAATCAAAATCATAACTTCCATCTGCCTTTACTTTCAGATCACTGACAAGCCATGCTGAAAAACCAACTCCCTTAAGAAGATCTGCATCGGTTTTTCCATTGTTTGCTGCCTTAATGATCTGGAATGGCTGTTTGACGACAGTTTCTTTACATACAGAAGTTCTTTCTACTGTCGGAACAGTAGCACCTTCGTAAGTACAGTCCACATCATGTTCTGTCGGATCCAGTACGTATCCCACCGGAGCACTAAGCTCTTTCAGATAATACTTTCCAAGATAGAGATCCGATACAGAAGCTTCGCCATTCTTATCCGTTGTCAGGGATGTGATCAGGGTGTCTTTCTTATAGATTGTTCCGGTTCTTCCATCCGGATGAACAATGTCTTCCCTTGCATAAAGACCATATACCGCACCTTCCAGTGTTGCATCACCCTGGGCTTCATTGCCTGTCTCAGCATCCTGTTTTGCAATGTTGAGCTTTGCATTTACTCGTTTGTCCGTTACATTTTTAGTCGTTGTCTTTCCGATAGCAAGAGTCACATTATAAGACTTTGTATCGATCTGATACCCTGTTGGAACAGAGATTTCTTTCAGATAAACAACTTCCTGTGTCTTTTCCATTGTGAGCTGTGAAGCACCATTCTGATCAGTTGCAGGCATCTCTGCAATCAGCTTTGTACATGCAGCATCGGAATAAATCCCGTACACTGCACCAGCCAGTGCGTTGCCTGTATCCTGGTCTTTCTTTACAATGGATACCTTGCATTCTTTTGTCCAGGTTACTTTAAAATCCACATATTTCTCATTTCCGACACCTTCACCGAAAACAAGAGCCAGGTCCTGTGTTCCAGATCCTGTTACAATCTTGTAAGCAGAGTATTCTTTATCAATGCTTCCCTTCATCCGAGAAGAAAATGTAGCACTGACGCTCTCTGCCTGATCAAGTGGTGCTGTCAGATAAAACTGTGTACCTCCACTGATTTCTACACTTGCTCCTGCAGCACTGGTTTTACCGGTTGTCACATTTACAAGCTTTACACCGCTTGGCAACTTAAATGTGATTGTCTGCAGTTTATCTGCTTTGAATGTGATCACGCTTGTTCGCTGGCTGTTTCCTTCCACATAAGCCTTTACATTAGATTCGGAAAAGCTCATATCTACAGACGGAATGTCCGGCATATTTACACAATAATTGTAAAGCTCCATTGCCAGGTTCTTTCCTGTTGCATTAGTTCCGGATGCCCAGTCACTGGATCCATTTGCATAAGCTGCTGCAAGATGGGTAATGATGAATCTCTTTCCTGCCGGAAAATCCGGATGTTTCTCATCGAAGAAACCATTCTTATCACTTGCTTTTGTTCCGTAATAGCAGACCTTTGCAAGTGTCTTTCCATCGGCAAGTTTCTGGATTGTATAAGTTCCATTTCCCGGTCCTTTTTTCGATGGTTCAACACAGTATGCTGTCGCATTGATGCTTCCCCATTTCACATAATATGGACAAGTCAGATAAGAACCTAATCCATAGTCTGCGTAATAGTACCAGGAGCCGGCTGTAACTGTGACTGATTTTGTTCCTGTTTCACCGGAAGCAAGCATCATTGGCATATCAAAAGTAATACTTTCGCCTGCTTCAAGATCTGCAAGAGCAACTTCCTGGTCAACAGCTTCCTGCATAACCTCTGAGAGTGTGATCCCTGTTTCCGGATCAACGGTCTCCTGATCCTCCGTTGCTTCGATTTCTGCATCAAATTCTTTTTCTGTCAGTTCTGTTTTGCTCCCCGTGTCAGCAGCATCAGTTTCCTCTGTAGACGAGTCAGCCTCAGAATCCTCTGTTTCTGTCTTATCGGAAGAACCAGCATCCTGATCAGAAGAACTTTCTGACTGCGAATCTTTCTGTTGATCCGCTTCTTTTACCACGATCTTTCGATTGATCTGGTAGGTTGGGTGATCCGTTGTCTGTGGTTCTACATAATAGACTGCCTTATAGGAATTGGCATAATCGGTAGAAAAATCATTCCCGTCCGTATCTTTTGCTTCCTGAAATGTAACTTTTACTTTGCTGTCATCCTGGATCGTAAGACCGGTATAATCACTCTTTACATCGAAATTGTCTCCAACCTTGATCTCATAATCCTTTGCAGTTACCACTTCATCTTCATCCAACTGATCCTTGATCTCCTCATAATACGGAATCTTTTTTACAGATCCGGCATCATCAGAAGCATAGGCAACTGCGGGAGAGAGTACCGTCGATAGAACCGTTACTGCAGTCAATAAACCGGACATCACCCTGCGTGCTTTCTTTTTCACGTTCATTCTCTTAAATCCTTCCTTTCTGATTTTTTGTGTATGATTATCTGTTCGTGTCTGCGTATTATCTTTTATACGAAGATGATCGCCTCCTTTCCTGAAATTTGCGCTATTTGGGACAGTCAGCACAAGCTGAGATAACAGCACAAATATATGGCGGTATCTGTTTGTCACAAATACCGCCACATGATTTCTACTGTCATCCTCTTTTCAGATTCAGACATTTTATTTTGATTTAAGATTTAAGCGTTTTCCTGTTTTCTTTCCCGGATCCGTTCCTATATCAGTTTCCATCTCTGATACGTTTTCTTCTGGCAGACACGCAGCTTTTCGCTCTATGCATGTTCAAACCAAATATCACTCCGGGCAGGCTATTCATTTTTCAAGGTACATGAAGGTGTTCTATGCAAATCCTTCATATAACGAAACGCTCAGAGCCTGTTTTACAGTGGTCTAATTCAATTTTTTTGAAATTTTTTTAAAATTCTTCGTTTTCCGCCTTTTTTTTCATCGTTTTTAATGCCCTGTTCAGGAGGTCATTTACACTCTGTTGTTTGATTCCCAGATAATCTGCGACATCCTGCTGACGCATTTCTTCGAAATAAACCAGATTGAGTACCATCTTTTGCCTCTCTGTCAATTCCTTGATCAGCGCATGCAGAATTTCTCTGTCGATAACATCGTCAACAAAATCTTTTGAAGATCCTCTCATAATCTCCGCATCATCTGTAACATCGCTGTTAGAAAATACACCATGATTGGTGCTGATTTTGCTCTGGCTGTATGTCATACGGTCTTCAGCCTCCATCAGCAGACGGATATACCAATTCTCGTTATCAAAGAACTCTTTATTGAATTCCTTGTTATCGCCAGTTACACTCACATATTCATAGTCATCACAACTATGAAGCGGAAATACGGTTGATTGATTTCCCGCTGTATAAAGCACATATCCGTGATCATAAACAGAGATCGTTGTATCTGCATTGATCATTTCTTTTACTACAACTTTGTGTTCTTTCAAGGATTTCACGCTTGGGATTCTTTTCTCCATATCAGCAACTTTCACGATTTTCTTCAGTTCTTTTAATGTCAACATAATGACCACCTTTCTGCCTTTCGGCTCCGGGTGGTCCATTCCATCTTTTATAAAATTCCTGCACAGACATAAAGAACTGCAGCACAAGAGATCACGAACTCACCCGTTTTTTTTGAACGGGAGTCCGTGACTCCTTTGTAACGCATGTATCTGCGTTTAGATTAAGTTTGCCAGATTGCCTGGCTTATTCAGTTGCTATGTGCATCTTCTGATTTATTCTCTGTTTGCTCTTTGCGAAACATGGAATAATCGCCCATAGCATCGTAAGGACAATGCCTTACAAATTCCTGGTATTCGATTTCAGTCATCTTTACTTCCTCCTTTGCGCCATATTATCAAAATCTCTCTCTGCAATTATTTTTGCAGAAGAGAATTCAACCTCTATATAACGAAACGCTGAGAGCCTGTTTTACAGTGGGGTACGACAAAAAATTTAAAAATTTTTTGAAATACATCAAAAAAGCCCGACAAAACAAATACTTCAACAATCTCCAAAACCAGAAAATACTTCTGATCTTGCAGTGTATCCGTAAATGTTTTGCCGGGCTCTTAGTGATTCCAGTCAGGTTCAGCTCCTTGACAAACTCTTGCTGTCTGGTGCGTTCTTGATGGTTCCTGCCAAATCCAACGCTTACTACAGACAGCTCATTCTATTCTGTTATGATCCCTGATTCATCATCTTTCGGGAATACGTCCGCATCCTGGACTTTAATTGTTCATCTCTGATGTGGATCGGACGAACCGACACCATATCATCCTTTACAAATATCTCCAATGTACTGCGACATTTTTTGCACTCCACTTCTGAATCGCTTTGTGCGCTCTTTTCAATAAATGCTCCGCATACAGAGCAGTGTACATGCCATTTAATAGCACCTGATCCCATATAGGCTTCCTCCTTTAAGCAATAAGATATTTCTCCATTTATTACTCAACGGACCAAAGGGAAATCAAATCCGCCTTATGAGCATCATGCCATCCATTCCGTAAGTGCCAAAGCTGCACGAACAGCACGATTTTTATTCTGATCAGATCTGCTTTGTCGATCTGTGCATCCTTTTTTATCCTTCCACCAGCTACCACTCACTCTTTCCAGTATAAAAAATTCTGCTGTGATTAATTAACACGATATTTCTATAGTTTCAAATACATCACCAGTCAGATCACAGATATCCTGGATCTGAATCTCGGTATCATCGATCCGTAAGTGAACTGATGGATCAAAAAATTCTACGGTTCCAGATAATGTATGGTACTGGCCAACTGATGGATCCTTCCAGGACTTTTGAAAATAAGTTGCCTGTATCTTCATTCCATATGCCAGGATCCTTAATTTCATATCCAGCTCATTTTTCTTTTCCTCAGATAAATCTCTTTTCGGTTCGTAAATGATTTCCTGTTGCCGGATCGTTTCATCCAGTCCACGAAGTGCCGCAAATGGAGCAAACTGTTTTGCCCTGCGTCCTACATCCATGGGATGCCTCCTGGAAACCGGTCTTGGTAAATATAAATACGGTTGATATGCACTTGCCAGCACTTTTTGCACCTCCTCTAAGCACGGTGACCACCAATCTGTTCATTGCGTTCTCTATAGGTGGAACACTCCAGCAGGTTAGATCCCCGCATGATCGCATTCTTTCCATAACGCTGCTTCACATTCAATACTGCTTCCTGTAAATGCCGTTCCTTATCTGTCTGTTTGGGATCATCAAACAGGCTGTACTGCACATAACTTTCAGGAGCAACCCTGTTTGCACACACCTCGATTCTTCGGATTCCGGTGTATCTGTCTGCGATCCTGAGATATAAATTTTCCACTGCATCCATGATTTTTTTTGAACTATTACTTCCTCTTTCGAGTTTTACAGTTCCTTTGGATGCCTCATGCTCATACCTGTGGTCATATGCGATCCATAAGGTGAGAGAGCTTGTTACCAGTCCTTTTTCAAACAGATCCAGGACCAGATTATCTGTCATTTCCCTTACGATCACAAGTGCTTCGTCAAAAGAATAATTTCGCATCAGCACCTGACCATTTGAAAGGCTGTGTTCCTCCGAATGATAGTTCTTGATGTCACTCATCCGGCATGTTTCATATCCCCATGCATGATCGATCAACAGCTCTGCATCAATCCCAAACATCTTATACAGCCAGTCTTCGGATCTTAAAGAAGCCATTGCAATATCGCCCATCGTATGGATTCCATAATCGGCCAGTTTTTTTTCAGTCCGGGATCCAATCCTCCAGAAGTCACTTAATGGTTTATGATCCCATAGCTGCTCTCTGTAAGAGAATTCATCCAGGATTCCAATATGGTCATCCACATGCTTTGCTACGATATCCATTGCGATCTTAGCAAGATACAGATTGGTTCCCACACCAGCGGTTGCAGTGATACCTGTTTCCTCAATAACCTCCTGCATAAGCTTTACCGCCATTTCTTTTGCAGTGAGATGATAAAGCTGCAGATAGTTTGTCACATCAATAAAACACTCATCGACACTGTACACATGGATATCTTCTTTTGAGACGTACCGCAGATAGATTCCATAGATCTTTGCGGAATAATCCATATACAGCTGCATCCTTGGCATGGCTGTGATGTACTTCACACAATCCGGTATCTCATGGATCCGGCACCGGTTCTTGATGCCAAGAGACTTCATAGCCGGAGTGATTGCCAGGCAGATTGTTGACTTTGATCTGGTCGGATCTGCAACCACCAGGTTTGTTTTAAATGGATCCAGCCCACGTTCTACGCATTCCACAGAAGCATAAAAGGACTTTAGATCAATACAGATAATAGAAGTCTGATCCTGACTCACATTGCCACCTCCCATACGTCTTTCCTCTTTCTGTAACATGTATCCCATTTTAACTATCAATGACTGTCTATCTTTCCTGTTTTCTTCAAAATACAGGAAATTCATTTCACATATTCATTGACAAAAGAGGAAATATTGTGTATCTTATAGGAAAGATGTTTCCCTTATCTGTGATTCACATTATAGGAGAGATATTTCCCTTTGTCAAGATTAATTTTTATTTTTTAGGAGACACATTTCCCGTTTTGCCTTGAAGCGGCTAATGAAACTTATAAGACAAGGCTTAGAAAGAGGTATGTTTATGACATTCGGTGAAAAAGTAAGATCATTAAGAAAAGAAAAAAAGATGAGTCAGCAGGAACTGGCCAGCATGGTTGGTGTTTCATATAGGACCATTCGATCCTGGGAAGTAGAAGGACGTTTTCCAAAACAAAATGTTCTGTATCAGAAACTGGCAGATGCATTACAGTGTGACGTTTCTTATCTCATGAGTGAGAATGAAGCTTTTATCACAGAAGCATCCGAACAGTTTGGTAACCGTGGTGCCAGACAGGCTCAGCAGATTCTGGAACAGGCTGCAGCTATGTTTGCCGGTGGATCACTGACAGACGAAGATAAAATAGCTTTTATGGATGAAATCCAGAGCCTTTATCTGGATTCCAAAAGACGTGCAAAGAAATTTACACCGAAAAAATATCTGAAAAACCAAGAGGAAAAATAATAGAAGGCGGGATTATTGTACACCTAATCTGTTACCTTATAGTTACAAGGATATTTCTGCCCTTTTATTTTTTACTTTTGAGGTGATTTATTTGAGAAACACTTACATATATACAGAAACAAAGAAATTAATCAAGAAATATGGAACTCGAGATCCATTTGAGATCATGGATCAGATGAACATTGTTGTCGGGGAAACTTCCAGATATAAGACTCTGAAAGGCTATTGCTTCATGAGCTGTAAGACGATCTATGTCATGATCAGCAGTTTCCTTTCAGAAGAGGAAAAGATGATCGTAGCCGCCCATGAATTAGGACATATCATTCTGCATCGTTCCCAACTGAAAATGGCTCCAATGCAAGATGATACCCTCTACAATATGACGGATAATACAGAATACCAGGCCAATCTGTTTGCTGCCGATCTTCTGATTAATGATGAGGAGATCGAAGATATGGTTCAGAACGAAGACCTAGATTATTTCGGACTCTGCAGCTCTTTGAATGCGACTCCGGAACTCATGAGCTTTAAACTATACAGCCTGACAAAACGAGGCCAGGCTTATCATATGCCGATGGAGATACAGAGTAATTTCCTGGCGAAATAATAGCGGATAAGATTATTCTACAATAGAAAAACTATAAATTTATCTCACTGAAAGGAGGATCATTTATGTCAAGACATCATATAGAAAAGGTAACTTGTCCTTCCTGCCATCATGAGGGAGATTTTGAGCTCTGGGACAGTATTAATACTGCACTGGATCCTGAAATGAAAGAGAAGGTACTTAATCAATCTATTTTCCTTTATACCTGCCCGAGCTGTGGAGAGACCTTTCGTTTAAACTACTCCACACTCTATCACCAGATGGAAGATCTTGTCATGATTTATCTGGTTCCTGAATCAGAAGTAAAGAAGACATATGAAATATTTTATGAAAAAAATACTTTGGCTGATTATCGTACCGAAAAGTACTTATACCGGATTGTGACATCAGCAAATCAGCTCGTTGAAAAGATCCAGATCTTTGATGCAGGTAAAGATGACAGGGTAATGGAACTTGTTAAATTACTTGCGACAGATTCTATTCTCAAAAATGATCCCGATATAAAATTTGATGAACTGCGCTTTGCTGTCGACGACGACGGAACAAATATTCTTGTAATCATTAATAAGGGTGAGATTACTGGTGCAGTTGACATTGACAATATGTATGAATTTGCTTCTTCACACTGCAATGATTTCAAGGATCTCCGCGATGATGATGAAATAGTTATCAATAGGGAGTGGATCCTTAACAAACTTGCCGAAGCAGAAAACGAATAGTATATTTGGTGGCTACACCCCCAAGCCCCTGTGGAATCAATAACGCCGGTACTGGATATCAAAATCCCGCACCGGCGTTATTGATTGTAATTATCTTACTTTGATATAATCATAAACTGTCAGCTCTGCAAACTGAAGTTTGACATTATCTATTACAATGTAAATAATTCTTTTTCGTAGTCCTTAACATAATACTTAATATTAGTTCTTCCTTTTTGTACTACAGTATGTCCCTCATTTTCAAGCATTTCCTTTTGTGCCTCAATTCCTCCGGGATACTTTGCATTTAATTCTCCATTTGCTTTTAATGTTCTCCAATAAGGGGTTTTATCCTCTGCACGCTGATAACTCGCCCATGCAACTATTGAAACAAAAATTCCGGCTGTGATTGGCTCTGTAAAATCAGCACCGCTTTGTTTAGCAAAGTAATCTCTTATTGTACCTACAGTAAGCAATTTACCACAAGGCACAAGTCGCATTACTTTGTCATAGTCAATAGGTGGGGCAAAGTACATTTTATCTCCACCATATTTTTCAATGCTTTTTTCATCTGTTATTATTTGGACTTTAGGCATATCCTTGCTATCCATAAGCATAGCATTAAAATCTTTTTTATCTTCATTTGCCATAAGTATCACCTCCAAGCCAATCATATCTCAATAAATATACTCATGCAATGAGACGGTTTTAAAATTTCTCTCAAAAATTCATATTCGCCTCTCCGTTAAACACACCGGCTTACAGTTCCTTTCTTGTTCTGAAGTGATTGTATCAGAAAAATGTAGTGAAAAACAGATACGAATGATTACCTACTTACATACGGAAAGCCATTTCTCTTTAGTTTGTGATGCTGTGGATAGCAAGTGATTTCCTTGGATTTCTTATTCAATAAAAGGTTCTTCTAGAATCATTTTAATTTCATCATAAAAGAACCCCTTCAAGTACATTTTTTCAACACTAGTAATAATTGGAATTAACTATCCCGTATCTATTAATATAACCTATCTTGTTAAAATATTTGATACAATACTCAATATTTTCATTAAAGCTGATTTAAGCATTATTCCTACTTTTTCCCACCATTGTTTATAAGCATCCAAAAAATCAAAAAAAACATAGATATTACAAACAAACCACAAGAAATTGCAAAAAGTATATTCGATGGAAAAAATTCATTTAGAAGCAGTAAAAAAGTTGCTAAGGCACATATAATCATACAATATGAATATGCCCTACAAAGTTTATTTTTGTTATATTCTTTTTTTTTGTCCTCAGGAAGCATATTATATTCGGGTATAAACCAACTCCATTGACCTTTATATAATTTTGTGGCTATACTAATAAACAAAACTGTAATTAAAAAAAAGATTAATTTCCCCATTTTTAATATTCTCTCCTCGTATTTGGATTATCATTTTCTAACCATTCATCAATGATCGGAAGTGCTTTTTCATATCCTGTATTTTTGCAAAATTCATCAAATGCCTTTGCTAATTCGATTTTAGCTTTACACCAGACGACTACATCATCTGTATCTAAAAACAGATTTCTTTTAATACGTTCTACGCCTAATTCTGTTGTGTGCAATTTATCCAAATTCTTTAGTAATTCATCATCTGCATTCATTTTATAATTATCCATTTCTCTTCATAAAATATCGATTTGCACTTCAAATCGTTTTCTTCATTCTATCACAGCATCTATTATTCTGCCATCAATCTTTCGAACCAGGTATCCATGACAATAATAAACTGGCTTGCCCCTTTCCATTCTTGCAGCATTTCATCCAGAGTTTTGTGCTTCACATATTTCTGTACATACACCCAGGTGGCAACACTGCTGGCCTGAGAAATAATTCCTGCTATAATTTTACGCATAGTTTCTTCAAATTCCGCGATTTCTTCTTTTGGAACGATGTCATAGAGATCTGGAATCTGAAAATCTTCCTTCTCACAATTTTCATCCACATCAATTAGATCTGCCGTCACTCTCTTTCTGGATTCCTCAGGTAATTTCAAATATTGCCAGATCATTGAGACCACTTCGGACGGTGTGTCTTTTTTGATTGGTGGTAATTGTATAAAATCATTCTTTTCACTCATTTTCATATCCTCCTCAAGATAAAATAAAGTCAATAATACATTCTCTTATCATGTCCAGTACAGTATCTACAACCACTCCTGCAAACAGAATCAGATACAGAATAGTGCTCAGCACAAACAGGAATGCAACCTGAACCCAGTCATGGTAACAGTATGCAGTCGCTATAATCAACAAAGTGAATATAAAACCAAGGATTCCCCTTACAACCGCATAAGTCTGTACTGTCATCTTCACTGCCAGGCCGATCACAAAAAGGATCAGCCATACCGGCAGTAATAATATCTTTCCAGCAAGTTTTAAAATAAACATGTGTACCTCCTATCTTACCAGTCCTGGCATATCATGGTTCACCTCTGCCTGATAATACCCGTTCATCGTTGACGGTGCATTAAACAGAGCTGCTAATAAATATTTCTTGATGTTCTTCACCTTTGTGGTGTTACCACTCATACAGTGTAAGACATACTCGATATGTGAATAGGTCAGCATCAGAAATTTTTTCTTCACCAGTGATGCCGGATACCAGTTGCTGGCAATCAAGATCTTGTCATTTTTACACATCACAGTCTCTACGATCAGGTTCACGATTTCATCTACCTGCCGCATATCGTCATGATGGGTTACTTCCAGTGATTCATAATCAATGGTCTCTTTGACAAAGTTTTCATAAGCCTGATAATCATCAGAGCGGTTATCGCCATCGGATCGATTCTCATCTGCAGATACGATTTGATTAGATTTATTATCATTCATTTCAGTATCACTAAGATTAGTATTATTAGGGTTTGAAATGTAAACTTCTTGAAGTTTGTTTTCGGGACTTCTAGAAGTTTGATTTTGGGACTTCATGAAGTTTGAAATGTAAACTTCTGTAGATTCCTCATTTTCCACAGAAGTTTGTTTTTTAAACTTCTTTAATTCCTCTTCAAATTTTTTCTCATCTGTTTTCTCAGGCATAAAGGTTTTCACGTAGATAACGTTCACCTTTCCAAATCCCTGTCTGCGTTTCTCAATCAGGCCAATCCCTGTTTCGTCATCCAGTTCTCTCATGGATTTGATGGCTTTATTTCTGCCACAGTTCAGTAATTCCATGATATCTTCGATGGAAAAGTAGATATATGCTCTGTTTTTGTCATCAAACCACTGATTCTTGATGGAAAGAGACATTCGATCCAACATCAGTCCATATAAAATTTTAGCATCGCTCGATAAATCTTTAAAATAGCTGTCTGTAAATAATGCTTTTGGTATACGGTAGAAGCTGAACTGATCAGCTTCGGTACCGTAAAAATAATTAAATGTCATTTTTTTCTCCATAATTTCCTCCTTTCATTTTCTGCTAAGAAGTCCTCTTTTTAAACTTCTTTGACTTTGTTTTCTTAGCTTTTTCTATCTTTAACAGGACTGTTCCTGCATCCATTTTTCTAATAATGATTCAATCACCTGTTCCATATCTTTGGCTGTGTAATCATCCGGAAAGTACTTTGTCAGTTTCTTTTCCGAGAATGTGAGAGACCGGGATACTTTCTTTGCCATCACACAGTTATTGAAAATTGATAACATCTGAATCTGATTGATTGGCCCATCATTCAGTTGATTTCTGAGTGCTGCAATCTGTTTTGGCTTGATAAATCCAGTGTCGCTAATATATTCGTAAATCCATTCCTGTACTTCCTTATCGATATAGGAGATATTAACAGCAACCGTGAACTGAAGCTTTTTGTTATCTACCAGATCAAGAAGTTCCGGAATTAACTCTGTCAGTCGAATGTAACGCTGAATCTGTTTATAACTTTCACCTGTCCCATCCGCAATTGCTTCCGTTGTTCTTTTGAACTTTGGGACATTTTGTCCCAAAGTCAAGTCTGTCCGAGAACCTTGGTGTTTCATGGCCTCTTGTTTCATTTTGTAAGCAAAAGCTTTTTCACTCGGCAACAATTCCTCTCGCTGAATGTTAGCGTCCACCATCACCACAATGGCATCATCATCTGATAATTCTCTTACGATTGCCGGAATAGTTGTAAGTCCTGCAAGCTGTGCTGCATGCATTCTTCTGTGACCGGATACCATTTCATATTCTTCATTTTCATCCATGCGAAGCAATACCGGTGTTAGTACACCATTGATCCTTACACTTTCAACCAGATCCTGCATCTTTTCATCATCCAGCACCTTGAACGGATGATTTTTAAACGGATGGATCTTACTAATCTCTATCTCCATTGCAGATTCTTCATTTACCACACCCAGCAGTTCATCAATGCTTGCCAGTTTAATCTTTTCGCCACTTCTATTTTTCATTTTTCAAAACCTCCTGTGTTAAGTTCTTATATGCCTCTGCAACTTTTCCTTTCGGGCAGTGCATATAGATACTTTTTCCCTCTGCACTGGTCTCAGCAGCTTTTACAGACATCGGGATCACATTTTCAAATACTTCAATCTGGCTTCCGTAGGTTGTATGTACTCTCGATGCAATGTCCCTTGCGTAATTGGTTCTGAAATCTACCATAGTCAGGAGAATGCCCTCAATCGCCAGTTTTCGGTTCAGTCTTTTCTTTACTGTAAGAATGGTTTTGATCAGCTGCTGAAGTCCTTTAACAGGCAGATATGCGGCCTGCACAGGTATCAGAACAGAATCAGAAGAGACCAGTGCATTGATCGTCATCATACCAAGGCTCGGCATACAGTCGATCAGGATATAATCGTATCGGGATCTTATCGCATCGATATATTCCTTCATGATCATTTCCCTGCTCATAACATTTCCCATCGTTACTTCCAGGGCAGAAAGCTCAATATTTGCCGGAAGAAGATCTACATTTTCCTGGTGATGTAAGATTCCATCTTCCAGAGAGATTTCTTCTTCATTGATGACGTCCATCATAATAGTTGCCAGTGTGATGCGAAGATCATCCGGTTCCTCATATCCAAGACTTGCGGTTAAACTTCCCTGTGGATCCGCGTCGATCAGCAACACTTTCTTACCTTCTCTTGCCAGTCCAATGCCTACATTTACGGTTGTGGTGGTCTTTCCAACGCCACCTTTCTGGTTTACTACGGATATAACTTTACACATGATTTCTTCCTCCTTTAACTTTCCCATGATTCTTTTTTCCATAATTTCAACAATGCCAGTATTTCCCGCTTCATCATTGCCGGTGTATAAGAATTTGGAAAATACTTGTGTAACTGCTCGTTTGTGAATGCCACTCTTGTGATCTCACCCTTTTTCACTTCACACATGATTTCTTCCATCTTTTCCAGTGACAACTGTTTTTCTTTACTCAGTTGCCGGATCCTCTGTGCCTGTGAGAGTGATGGGATCGCCTGTGCATACTCCATTGCTACAAGCAATTCCTTTTGCTCTTTTTCACTTAATGCTGCTATCTCTACAGCCGGACAAAAAGAAATAATCTCATCATCCAGTTTCTGCAGCATTTCCGGTATCAGTTTTGTCAGTGAGATATAACGCTGCACTTGTTTTGGACTATCACCACAATCCTCGCTGATGATCTCTATTGCCCGCTTTCTTGGTGTTTTGTGGTCAACTTGGCTCTTTTTTCGACCACTTTTTCTTTTCAATACGTCATTCTTCAGTTTGTAAGCAAAAGCTTTTTCACTGTAGCTGATCCGTTCTCTGTGAAGATTGGAATCTACCATGCTCAAGATGGAATCATCTTCACTTAATACCCGGATGATTACCGGTACTTTACGGTATCCCAGTTTCTCCGCAGCATGTTTTCTTCTGTGACCGGATATGATCTCATAGTATCCATCCGGTACTGGTCTGACAATTAACGGATTTAAAATTCCATACTTCTCAATGCTTTCCTGCAAAAGAAACATTTCCTTATCATCTTTTACCTGAAACGGGTGCTCTTTGAACGGACGAAGACGCTCAATCTCAATTTCTATGATTCTTTCTTCGTTTTCTCCTGATTGTCTGTTTGGTTCAGTCATCTTGACTCCTTTCCTCCAGGATTCAGGAACTAAAAAATGCCTGCCTGGAACTTTTATAGATAGTAAAGTTCCAAACAGACATTGCTGTTTGACCATTAGCTGTAGCTAATAGAATCGAATACTGTTTCAGCTAATTTATATTTGCAGGTTTGGGAGAGATTGTTTCTTTTTCCGCCTTTTCTCTGATTTACATCCCCGAATAAGGGGTGACAACAGAGCGGAACCCAAATGTTAGCTGGACTTCCTAAAACCCATGTTTGCAAACCGGTAATTTTGATTAGCTGTCAGCTAACAAAAATCGGATTGCGTTAGCTGGAAATTGATCATTTTGAATGGAATTTTGTGTCACGAACGTGATTAGAAAATAACAAAAGCGTTCGTTGTCAGCTAATCCAGCTAACATTTTCGAACGCTTTGAAGCCCGTCGCCAAGAGGATTTGAACCTCCGACCCCTCGCTTAGGAGGCGAGTGCTCTATCCAGCTGAGCTATGACGACACATGCCGCAAACCCTTGATTTTACTGGGTTTCTAGGATTTTTCCCTTCGGCCATATATAAGATTATCAACTCTTTTTCGAGTTGTCAATCTACAGATTTTTTCGAGTTGGTAACATTAGAACGTTCCCCAATTTGGGGAATGCTTTGTTGTCACCTTTGGCATTTTTCAGAATAGATTCGAACTGAAAGTTGTTTTTCATTTTTTCCCTTTGGGGAATGCCTCGGCTTTCTCTTAGGAGGGGGACGCTCTATCCTGCTGAGCTACAGAAACAAGAATTATAAATGTTTCAGCCAGGTCAGAAACAAAAATATTATACTATATTTTTGCTGCTTTTTCAAGACGAAACACATACTTGCGATTCCGCAGTTTACTTCAGGAATTTTCCATTGTGAGTACCTGATAAATTCTCTTATAGGCTTTTTCATAGGTCCAGCAGCAGCCTTCGACATTGTTGTAGTATTCATTATTTTTTTCGACAACATATTCTAAATCGTTTTCTGTCATGAGTCTGTATTTCATCGTACACCTCCAATGTTAAAAACAGTAATCTGCCAAAATCCAGAGGTCATTATATCATATTCCGATGGGAAAGGAGAAGAGAGTCTTACAGCAATGAATTAAAATAAAAAAAGAATCTCGGCAAAGCAGTCGAAAGGCTGTGACGCAAAGCTATAGGGCCTGTAAAATGGCAGCCAGTTGCTTCTCATCACCTGAGGGTCTCCACAGCGGAGATTGGGTGTTGAGTGACCTTCATCTGAAGCATCAGGTGTCGATTGCCGAGTATACCAGCAATCGACACCTTTTTTCATGGGGCAACACAAAAGAGGTTCAACACCATGCGTAACGCTTCGATGAAAGTCCTGAAGAATCTGGTCTGCTGCGCCGCATTCATCTGCCTGATGTTTGTTCTGGCAATGCCCGCACACGCAGCTTCCAAGGCCGATGAGCTGCTGCAGCTCGTCAACGCAGAGCGTGCACAGGCTGGTGTGGCTCCTCTGAGCATGGGCAGCAGCGCACTGAATGCCGCTGCACAGGCCCGTGCAAAAGAACTTACCGTCAATTACTCCTACAACCGCCCCAATGGCAGCCGCGAGTTCACCATCCTGCCGGAGTACGGTGTGGACGATGTTTCTGTGGGCGAGAACTACTGGGCAGCTGCTGAGAATGCTTCGGACGTGGTCGCCGCCTGGAATCGCTACGATTTCTTCAAGGAGCGGATGCTGGACAAGGATGCCACCTCCGTTGGCATTGGCTACTACGAGGGCGGCGAGTACGGCAATTACTGGGTGATGATCTTCACCTACGCCCGCGGCACCAGTGAGAACGGTTTCGCACAGGAGGTGCTGGCGCTGGTCAACGCTGAGCGCGCAAAGGAAAATCTGGCACCTCTGGCCATGGGCGATGCCAAGCTGCAGGCCGCTGCCGATGAGCGCGCAAAGGAAGTGGCAAAGGTCGCTTCCCACACCCGCCCCGATGGCACCAACTGCTTCACCGTGCTGAAGGAGTACGGCGTGTCTGATACCGCCACCGGCGAGAATGCCGCCTGGGGCGAGACCACGCCCGAAAAGGTCGTTGCAGACTGGATGGCTTCGGAAGGCCACCGTGTCAATATCATGGACCCCGCCGCCAAGTATATGTGCCTTGGCTACAACTACGATGCCAATTCTCAGTGGGGCCACAACTGGATCCAGATCTTCGCGAAGTAAGCGGTTGTACGATAAAATAAAATAAAGCAAAAAGAGATGCACCCCGCTCCCTGAACCGGTTTCAGGAAGGCGGGGTGCATCTCTTTTGTTTTTTATTCTGCTGCCATCTCAGCCACATCCTCGGGGCTGAAATCGCCCAAGGGCAGGATGAGCCGGCCCAGCGTTTCCTGCGGCAGGGCGGCAAGCCGGGCACTCTCGTCTGCAATTTCGGCAGGGCAGAGGACGTGCACGCCGTCCGCACCGGTCTCTACCCGGGCGCGGTGGCCAGTGGCAATGTACTGGATGCCCAGTCGGTCAGCCGCCGCCAACAGGGCGGGAAAGCGCAGGTCGGCCGGGGCAGCGGTCTCCTCAGCCAGCTGGCTGGCCAGTTCGCTGGCATTCAAGGTGATGCACTCGATGCCCAGAGCCTTGGCGGCTTCCTTGGCGGCATCCACAACGGGGTCATCGGTGCACAGACGCACCACAGCGCCCATCACCGCAAAGCCCTGCTGCTGTAAAATGCGGACAGCTGCTTTGCAGCCCGTGCCGCCGCACAGGCCCACCAGCACCTTGTCCTGCTGCTCATAGGTATCGAACCCGCTGCCGGGCAGAAATGTATCGCTCATCGTCCCTGTCTCCCTCCGTGTGCCTGACTTTGTGCCACGGCCAGCTGGTCGCAGCGTTCGTTTTCCGGGTGGCCTGCGTGGCCCTTGACCCAGACATAAGTGATCTTGTGCCGGGCTTCCTGCTCCAATGCCTGTTCCCACAGGTCGGGGTTCAGGGCAGGGGAGCCGTCGGACTTTTTCCAGCCCCGGCGCTTCCAGCCCCTGGCCCAGCCCTTTTCCAGCCCGTTGATGACGTACTGGCTGTCAGAGCACAGCCGCACCTCACAGGGCTCCTTGAGTTGGCGCAGGGCCTCGATAAAGGCGGTCAGCTCCATCCGGTTGTTGGTGGTGGAAGCATCGCCGCCGCTGAGCTCTTTTTCGTAGACCTTGCCGTTGAAGCGGTAGCGCAGCACTGCACCCCAGCCGCCCGGGCCGGGGTTGCCGCTGCACGCGCCATCGGTGTAAACTTCGACTTGTTTCATCTGTTTCTCCCGGAACTTGAATTTTTGGATACTTCTATTTAGAGCTATTTTTCCAGTTCTGTCAAGAGGAAAACGTATCATCCCCGGCTTTTCCGGCAAAGCTTTGAATTGACAAAGTGGACAAGAAATACTATACTGTTTGTAACAAAATGCGTATAGGGGCGCACCGGTGCGGTGTGTCCGGCCGGAACGGGGCAGTGCCGCGGTCGCATCGAACAGATGGACTGACAGGGCAGAAATTACTCCGTTCCGGCCATCCCAGTGCCGAAAACGGGCATGGAAGCGAAAAATTCTATACGATGGTTTCGATGGGAGCAGCGGTGCGTTTGCTGCTCCTTCACAGCAGACAGGCCGCTCGCAAAGGGGTGTGCCTGCGTTTTGTAATTGATTTTGGAGGTACCGCATGGCACAGGTAAAAGAACAGAACCCGGCTCAGGCTCAGAACAATCCGAACAGAAACAGTGAATCCGGCGGGGAAAAGCGTACCCGCACCCGCCGCCCTTATTATAACCGGCGGCCCCGCCGTTCTCAGCAGTCCAAGGAGGCCGCTGTGCCCATCCACATCTACCCGCTGGGCGGTCTGGGTGAAGTGGGCAAGAACATGACCGTGTATGAGTGCAACGGGGATATGATCATTGTGGACTGCGGCCTTGTATTCCCGGACAGTGAGATGTACGGCGTGGACATGGTCATCCCCGACTTTACCTTTGTGGTGCAGAATAAGGACAAGATCAAGGGCCTGCTCATCACCCACGGCCACGAAGACCACATCGGCAGCATTCCCTACCTGCTGCAGAAGTTTGATCTGCCCATCTACGGCACCCGGCTGACCTGCGGCCTCATCCGGAACAAGCTGGAGGAGTTTGGCCTGGCAGGCAAGACTAAGTTCGTGGAAATCACCCCCAAACAGAAGATCAAGCTGGGCTGCTTTACCGTGGAGCCCATCCATGTCAACCACTCCATCCCCGATTCCGTGGCCTTTGCCATTGACAGCCCCGCCGGAACGATCATCCAGACCGGCGACTTCAAGATCGATTACACCCCGCTGGCCTGCGGCGTGACCGACCTGACCACCCTTTCGGAGTATGGTCAGAAGGGTGTGCTGGCCCTGCTGAGCGATTCCACCAACGCCGAGCGCCCGGGCTTTACCGCCACGGAGCAGAAGGTGGCCGCCGGTGTCCGCAACCTGTTTGCACGCGCCCGGAACAAGCGCATCATCATTGCGACCTTTGCGTCCAACATCTACCGCGTCCAGCAGATCATTGATCTGGCCGTGGAGGATGGCCGCAAGGTGGCGTTCAGCGGCCGCAGCATGGTCAATAACACTGCCATGGCGCAGGAGCTGGGCTATATGCACATCCCCGAGGGCACCCTTATTAGTGTGGATGAGCTGAACCAGTACCCGCCGGAACAGGTGGTGCTGATCACCACCGGCAGCCAGGGCGAGCCCCTGAGCGCTCTTTCCCGCATGGCCTCCTGCAGCCACCGCCAGGTGCGGGTGGGCCCCGGCGACTTCATCATCATCTCCGCCAACCCCATTCCCGGCAACGAGAAGAGCGTGACCAAGATCGTCAACGGTCTGCTCCTGCTGGGCGCGGAGGTCATCTACGAGAGCATGTATGATGTCCATGTTTCCGGCCACGCCTGCCAGGAGGAGCAGAAGCTGATGCTCACCCTGACCAGACCCAAGTATTTCCTGCCCGTGCACGGCGAGTACAAGCAGCTGAAAAAGCATGCCCTGACCGCCGCGTCTCTGGGCATTCCCACCAGCAACATCCTCATTGCCGAGAACGGCTCCAACGTTATCCTGAGCCGGGACGAGATCAAGCTGGGCGAGCCTGTCACCGCCGGTGCTGTGATGGTGGACGGCCTGGGCGTGGGTGATGTGGGCAATGTGGTCCTGCGTGACCGCAAGCATCTCTCTGAGGACGGTCTGGTCATCATTGTAGCCACCGTGGACAGCAAGACCGGCAAGGTGCTGGCGGGGCCTGACCTTGTGAGCCGCGGCTTTGTCTATGTGCGCGAGAACGAGAGCCTGATGGACGGGGCCCAGAGCATTGTGGAAAACGCGCTGGATCGCTGCGTGGAAGAGCATGTGCGCGACTGGAACAGCGTCAAGACCCGGGTGCGTGAGGCGCTGAGCAGCTATATCTACCGCCGCACCAAGCGCAGCCCGATGATCCTCCCCATTCTGATGGAGGTATAAGCCGGAAGCCGCCCCGCCGGGGCAGGCAGACCAGGAGGCAGAAGATTCCATGAAACAAAAACCGAGATGGACGTTGGAAATGCTGATCGCCGCGCTGGCAGTGCTGTGTGCACTGCTGACACTGGCGCTTCTGGTGCAGCGGCCCGCAGGCTGGCCTGCGCTGGCAGTGCTGGTGGTGCTGTGGGGCATCGGCATCTGCGTTTTCCGGTATCAGCTGCGGCGCTGGACCGCCAAGTGGGTGGCTGGCGGCAGCTTTGAAAATTCCAGGACCCAATACAGCCTGGAATCCCTCTCTCAGCCGGCGGCTCTGCTTTCTGGCGAGACGGTGCTGTGGTATAACAGCCGCTTCCGCACGGCGCTGCTGGGCGGCGAGGACCGGCTTGCAGGCAGGGCACAGAAGCTGCTGCCCGGCCTGGATACCGCACAGGCCCGCACCCCGGAAGGGCAGCAGCTCAATCTGGCCGACGGTGTGTGGAATGTGCACAGCAGTACCGTGCCGGGCGGCAGCGAGAGCATGACGCTGCTCGTGTTCAATGAGGAGACCGCCCTGCGCAGGATCGAAACGGAGTACAAGGCCAGCCGCCCGGGGTACATGGTGTTCCTGGTGGACGGCTACGACGATGTGTTCAGCGATATGCTGGACAGTGAGCGCGCCCGCCTGCTGGAGGGCATCAACCGGGTGCTGGAGGATATGATCGGCCGGGGCACAGGCTTTCTGCGCCGCGTTGCCAGCGGCCGTTATATCGCCGTGGTGGAAGAGCGCCATCTGGAGCAGTATGCCCAGCGCGGCTACGATGTGCTGGATAAGATCCGTGCTCTGGACCCCAGCGTGAATCTGTCCATCTCCATTGGCATCGGACGCGGGGCCAAGACCCTGCGGGAAGCCCAGGATATGGCCGTGCAGGCGCTGGATATGGCGCAGGGCCGCGGCGGCGATCAGGCCGCTGAGATGACCCCGGACGGCTTCACCTTTTACGGCGGCGTGAGCCATGGCGTAGAAAAGCGCAGCAAGGTGCGCAGCCGCATCGTGGCCGACCAGCTGGTCAGGCTCGTCAAGGAGGCGGACCATGTGGTCATCATGGGCCACCGGATGAGCGATCTGGATGCCATCGGCGCTGCCGAGGGCGTGCTGCGCATCTGCAAGATCTGCGATGTCCCGGCGGTGATCGCCGTCAGACGGGATGCCACACTGGCGGGCAGCCTGATCGATGCCCTGTGCCGGGCCGGGCAGGCAGATGATTTTATCGACCCCAAGGGGGCTTTGCCCATTATCTCCAAGAAAACGCTCTGCGTGGTGGTGGATACATACCAGCTGGGCCTTGTGGAAAGTAAGGAGATCCTGGAAAGGTGCGGCAAGGTGGCTGTCATCGACCACCACCGCAAGGGCGTGGGCTTCATCGAGCATGCAGACCTTGTCTGCCACGAGCCCTACTCCTCCTCGGCCAGTGAGCTGGTCACGGAGCTTTTGCAGTATGTGGGCGACCGGGACGACAAGCCCAGCCGGGTAGAGGCAGAGGGCCTGCTCTCGGGCATTATGCTGGATACCCGGGACTTCACCCTGCACACCGGTGTGCGCACGTTTGAAGCCGCCGCCGCTCTGCGCCGCTACGGCGCGGAGACGGAGCGGGTGCGCCAGCTCTTTGATGTGACCATGGTGGAGTACAACGCCAAGGCAGACCTTGTGGAGGCTGCCCAGATGTACCGCAGCTGTGCCATCTCGGTGAGCGGCGAGGTACCCCCCGAGGCCCGTGTTGCCATTGCGCAGGCTGCCAACGACCTGCTGACCATCCAGAATGTGGAGGCCAGCTTTGTGGCTGTGCAGGTGGGGAACGGCGTGAATATTTCCGCCCGCAGTCTGGGAGCGGTCAATGTTCAGGTCATCATGGAAAGTCTGGGCGGCGGCGGCCACCAGACCATGGCGGCGGCTCAGCTCAAGCATATTACCCCCGAGGCAGCCCGAGCACGCATCCAGACCGCCATCGACCAGTACCGTGAGAGCCAGAAGAAGCCGCTCTCCAAAAATGAACCTGAATCCAGAAAAAAGGAGAAGCAGGGATGAACCATTACGATTATCTCATCGTAGGCGCAGGCCTTTACGGTGCGGTGTTTGCCCAGCAAGCAAAAAAGGCGGGCAAAACGTGCCTTGTGATTGATAAGCGCAGCCACATTGCCGGGAATATCTACACCGAGGAAGTGGAGGGCATACAGGTCCACCGCTATGGGGCCCACATCTTCCACACCAGCAGCAAGGCAGTGTGGCAGTATGTGAACCAGTTTGCGGAGTTCAACCGCTACACCAACAGCCCGGTGGCAAACTACCACGGCGAGATCTACAACCTGCCCTTCAATATGAACACCTTCAATAAGATGTGGGGGGTGGTGACCCCCGCCGAGGCCAAGGCAAAGATCGAGGAGCAGAAGCGGGAAGCGGGCATCACCGACCCGAAAAATCTTGAGGAGCAGGCCATCAGTCTGGTGGGCACGGACATTTACGAAAAGCTCATCAAAGGCTACACCGGCAAGCAGTGGGGCCGCCCCTGCACCGAACTGCCGGCTTTCATCATCAAACGCCTGCCGGTCCGCTTTACCTACGACAACAACTATTTCAACGCGCTGTATCAGGGCATCCCCGATGGCGGCTATACCGCTATGGTGGAAAAGATGCTGGAGGGCATCGAGGTGCGGCTGAATGTGGATTATCTGGCCGACCGGGAGAACCTGAACGCACTGGCCGACAAGGTGGTTTACACCGGCCCGGTGGATGCCTACTTTGGCTACCGGCTGGGGGCCCTGCAGTACCGCAGCGTCCGCTTTGAGACTGAGGTGCTGGATACCGACAACTATCAGGGCAACGCGGTGGTGAACTATACCGATGCGGAAACGCCCTATACCCGGATCATTGAGCACAAGCATTTTGCGTTCGGCACCCAGCCCAAAACGGTGATCAGCCGGGAGTACAGCACCGAGTGGAAGCCGGGTGACGAGCCCTATTACCCCGTCAACGACGAGAAGAACGGTGCCCTGTACGCCCGCTACAAGCAGTTGGCCGATGTCGAGCCGAACGTCATTTTCGGCGGCCGGTTGGGCGAGTACAAGTATTATGATATGGATAAGGTGATTGAAGCTGCGCTGGACGTGGCAGGGAAAGAGTTGGCGTGAACTGCTGATCGCCGCACGAGGGGAGTTTCTCCGGCAAGTGTCCGCTGGGGTGGGACCCTGTTGCCGCGCAGCGGCAATAGGGCGGGCGATGGAATGGCCCGTTTCACTTGCGGGAGAAAGCTCCCGGAGATGCGGCAGCCCCCGACCGTTGACGGAAACGCGCAATTGCTGTATACTAGCCATAGAAATCCACCGGTTCCCCGGTGAGAAGTGAGGGATAACACCATGAAAGTGATTCTGAAGCAGGACGTAAAGGGTATTGGCAAGAAGGATGAGATCCATGAGGTCTCCGACGGCTACGCCCGCAACTTTCTGTTCCCGCGCAAGCTGGCCGCTGTGGCCGATGCTTCTGCGGTGAATATCGCACGCGGCAAGGAGGCCGCTGCGGATTTCCACGAGGCTGAAACTGTGGCCGCCGCACAGGCTGTGGCTGCAAAGATCGAGGGCAAGACCGTGACCATCAAGGCCAAGGGCGGCGCATCCGGCCGCCTGCACGGCAAGGTCACCGGCAAGGAAGTTGCCGAGGCTCTGGCCCAGCTGGCCGGTTCTCCCATTGATAAAAAGAAGATCGAGCTGGAGACCAAGGACATCAAGGATGCCGGTGTGTTCAACGCAAAGGTGCGCCTGTATGTCGGTGTCGTGGCTTCCTTCAAGATCATGGTGGAAGTAGAACAGGCCTGATTGAAACGCCATCTGCGCCCCCTGCCTTCAGGGGGCGTTTTTGGCGTTTTGGGAAGCTGGCCCAGTATGGAGGGGGATGAACCATGCCCAACGAACAACGACATTATTCCAATGAACTGAATCTGGAGAGTGTGGGCATCAATCTGCCCTACAATATGCAGGCCGAGCAGAGCGTGCTGGGCGCGGTGCTGCTCAAGCCTGAGACATTGACCGATCTGGTGGAGATCATCCGGCCGGAAATGTTCTACACCCGGCAGAACGCCCAGATCTACTCCGAGATGCTGCGCCTGTTTACGGCGGACCAGACCATCGACTTTGTCACCCTGCTGGATGCCGTCATCTCCGATGGCGTGTTCCCCAGTGCGGACGAGGCAAAAGTCTATCTGACCGGTCTGGCCGAGACGGTGCCCAGCATCTCCAATGTGAAGGCTTATGCCCAGATCGTGCAGGAAAAGTATCTGGTGCGCCAGCTGATGGGCGTTGCCAAGGACATTCTGCAGGACGCGGGCGATGAGCCGGACGCTGACCTGCTGCTGGAAAACGCCGAGCAGCGCATCTACGAGATCCGCTCCGGGCGGGATTCCAGCGCGTTGACCCCGCTTTCCTCCAGTATGGTGGAGACGCTGACCAACCTGCAGAAGATCAGCGGCCCGGATGCCGACAAGTACAAGGGCATCCCCACCGGCTTCCGTCTGCTGGATACCGTCCTGACCGGCCTGGGCCGCGGCGACCTCATCATTCTGGCCGCCCGCCCCGGTATGGGCAAGACCAGTTTTGCGCTGAACATTGCCACCCGCGTTGCCATGCAGCAAAAGGTGCCGGTGGCCATTTTCAGCCTGGAAATGACCAAGGAGCAGCTGACCAACCGCATCCTTTCGGCGGAAGCAGGCATCGACAGCCAGGCTTTCCGTACCGGCGCTCTTCGCAGTGAGGACTGGGAGTATCTGGCACTGGCAACGGAAAAGCTCCACGATGCCCCCATCTATATGGACGACACCTCAGGCATCACCATCACCGAGATGAAGGCGAAGATCCGCCGGGTCAATCAGGACCCCACCCGCCCCAATGTGGGCCTGATCGTTATCGACTATCTGCAGCTGATGACCACCGGCCAGCGCAGCGAGAACCGTGTGCAGGAGATCAGCTCCATCACCCGAAACCTGAAGATCATGGCTAAGGAAATGAATGTGCCCATCATCGCACTTTCTCAGCTGTCCCGCGCGGTGGAGAAGCAGGGCAACAACTCTTCTCACCGGCCCCAGCTGTCTGACCTGCGTGACTCCGGTTCCATCGAGCAGGATGCCGACTGCGTCCTCTTCCTTTACCGTGATTCCTACTACGCCAGCCAGAACCCCGATGGGGCAGAGGTGGATGCGGATACCGCGGAGTGCATCGTGGCAAAGAACCGCCACGGCGAGACCAGCACGGTGCCGCTGGGCTGGGATGGCGCACACACCCGCTTTATGGATGTGGACTTCAAACGCTGATGAACGATGAAACATCAAAATTGATTGCAAAAGTAGAACGCTTTGCCCGACAGGAGCAGCTGTTTGCGCCTGCGGAGCCGGGCCGGGCTCTGCACCTGTGCGCCGCCGTTTCGGGTGGAGCCGACAGCATGGCGCTGCTGCAGGTGCTGCTGGAGCTGCGGGAAGCTTTTGAGTATACCCTTTCTGCCTGCCACGTCAACCACGGCCTGCGGGGCGAGACTGCGGACCGGGACGAAGCTTTTGTCCGGGCCGAGTGTGCCCGGCTGGGGGTGTCGCTGACAGTTTTCCGCCCGGCAGATGTGGGAATGGCTGTACCGCCCCATGCCGGGGAGGACTGGGCCCGCAGACTCCGCTATGCCTGCTTTGCCCAACTGCTGGCAGGCGGGATAGACTGCATTGCAACGGCCCATACTGCTACTGACCAGGCCGAGACCCTGCTGTTCCGGCTGGCCCGGGGCACCGGGCTGCACGGGGCAGGGGGCATCCGGCCCAGGCGGCCCGGCTACTGCCGCCCGCTGTTGGGCCTGACCCGGGCCGAGACCGAAGCGCTCTGCGCCGCCTTTGAGCAGGGCTGGGTGACGGACGAGACGAACGAGTCCGATGCTTACGCCCGCAACCGCCTGCGCCATGGGGCCGTTCCGGCCTTGCGCAGCGTCAACGATGCGGCAGAGGAAAATCTGGCCCGCTTCTGTGAAAAGGCGGCCCGCGCGGATGCCTACTTTGCCAGGCAGGCAGAACAGCTGCTTTCCATCGCACGTCTGGATGCAGCCCAGACTGCCCGCAAGGCCCCGGAAACCAAGGCAGTGTGGCGGCTGGAGCCGCTGCAGGGCGCTGACCCACTCATTTTGGAAGCAGCGCTCCACAGCCTTGTTGCCCCGGTGCGGGATGCCGAGGAAAAATACATCCGTCTGCTGGCAGAGCTGGTGGAGCAGGGGAGCGGGGCGGTGCAATTGACCGATACGGTCCGCTTTTGCGCAGGCAGCGGGATGCTCTGGCAGGAAAAGGGCCGCCCGGAAGCTGCTGCGGCCCTTGCGTTTTCGCTGCCGTTTGCCCCTGCCGATGGGGCGGAATTTGCTCTGCCCGGGGGGCAAACCCTGAAAACACGGCTTTTTGTAAGCGGTTTTCGAGAAAAAACACAGGGTGTTCATAAAAAAGACTTAAAAAATCGGGCGGATTATGCTAGAATAACCTTGTTATATTCTGCCCTTACACTGCGCACCCGTCAACCGGGAGACCGGTTCCGGCCTGCGGGGCGGGGGCTGAGCAAGCCCCTGCGCAAATGGATGAATGAGGCAGGCATTCCTGCCGGAATACGAGAGGGCCTGCCGCTGCTGGCGGCGGGCAGCGAGATCCTGTGGGTCTGTGGGGAGGGCTTTGCCGAGGGGCTGGCCCCGGACGAGGAGACCGAACAGGTCTTGCAGTTGGAATTGGAAAATGGAGGAACAACCCATGAGCATGAATGACGATATCAAGAACATCCTGGTCAGTGAGGAAGCATTGAAAGCCAAGGTTGCCGAGCTGGGTGCACAGATCAGCAGGGATTACGAGGGCAGAAACCTTGTCCTTGTCTCCATCCTCAAGGGTTCGGTGGTTTTCATGGCCGACCTGATGCGGGCCGTGACCATCCCCTGCAGCATTGATTTTATGGTCGTGTCCAGCTACGGCGGCAGCAATACCACCACCAGCGGTCTGGTCAAGATCATCAAGGATCTGGACGGCGACCTGTCCGGCAAGGACGTGCTGATCGTGGAGGACATTCTGGATACCGGTGTCACCCTTTCCAAGCTGGTGCCCATGCTCAAGATGCGCAACCCGAATTCCGTGAAGATCTGCACCATTCTGGACAAGCCCAGCCGCCGCAAGGCCGACATCCAGCCCGATTACGAGGGCTTCCAGGTGCCGGACGAGTTTGTGGTGGGCTATGGTCTGGACTACGATGAGAAATACCGCAACCTGCCCTATGTGGGTGTGCTGAAACCGGAAATCTACGCATAATAAAAACGAATTAGAACTGGAGTTGATCCCTTTTGCAACCGAAACGACCTCGCTTTAATCCCCTGATCCTGGCGCTGGCACTGGCCGGTGTTCTGATGATCTGGTCGGTGCTGGGCACCAGCGACAGCAGTACCGGTGGCTCCACCATGAGCTACTCGACTGTGGTGCACTACTTTGAGAACAATCAGGTCACAGCCTTTACGCTGGACCGCAACACCAGCATCATCACCCTGACGCTGAAGGAGGGCAAGCAGGAGCTGCCCGAAACCACAGGTGCCACCGCTGCCACACAGGCCTCCGGCGGTCTGCTGAGCAATATGTTCTCCTCCTCCACCTCTTCCGTGGGGGCGACCAGAAACGATGACGGCACGGTGACGGTGCGCTACAAGCTGCCCTACGCCTATGTGTTCATCGAGAATGTCCAGCAGTATATCGATTCCTACGACGCAGCCAACCCGACCGCGCCCATGGAGTACGATTACACCACCCTGAAGGAGTCCATCCCCTGGATGGAGATCCTGTTCTACCTGGGAATGCTGGGCTGCACCGGCTTCCTGCTCTTCTCCATGATGCGCGGCGGCGCTGGCGGCGGCGGTATTATGAACGTGGGCAAGGCCAAGGTGAAGGACGAGCATGAGAACAAAAAGACCGCGACCTTTGCCGACGTTGCCGGTGAGGACGAGGAAAAGGAAGAGCTGAAGGAGGTCGTGGAGTTCCTCAAGAGCCCCGACAAGTTCAACACGCTGGGTGCCCGCATCCCCCACGGCGTTCTGCTGGTGGGCCCTCCGGGTACCGGTAAGACCCTGCTGGCCCGTGCCTGCGCCGGTGAGGCGGGGGTGCCCTTCTACTCCATTTCCGGTTCCGACTTCGTGGAAATGTATGTCGGTGTCGGCGCGTCCCGTGTGCGTGACCTGTTTGATAAGGCCAAAAAGACCATGCCCTGCATCATCTTCATCGATGAGATCGATGCCGTGGGCCGTCAGCGCGGCGCAGGTCTGGGCGGCGGCCACGACGAGCGGGAGCAGACCCTGAACCAGCTGCTGGTTGAGATGGACGGCTTTGAGGCCAACGATGGTGTCATCGTGATGGCAGCCACCAACCGTGCCGACATTCTGGATAAGGCACTGCTCCGTCCGGGCCGCTTTGACCGTCAGGTCTATGTGGGCCTGCCCGATGTCAAGGGCCGCGAGGAGATCCTCAAGGTCCACACCAAGAATAAGCCTCTGGCTCCCGATGTCTCCCTCAGAGTCATCGCACAGCGCACCGCAGGTTTTGCGGGTGCTGACCTGGAGAACCTGGTCAATGAGGCCGCTCTGCTGGCTGCCCGCCGCAGCCGCAAGGCTATCACCATGGAGGACATCGAGGAAGCTTCCATGAAGGTCATGGCAGGCCCTGAGAAGAAGAGCCGTGTTGTGACTGCCGAGGAAAAGAAGCTGACCGCCTACCATGAGGCGGGCCACGCCGTGGCAGGCTTCTATTGCAAGCACCATCCCCGCGTGCACGAGATCACCATCATTCCCCGCGGCCAGGCTGGCGGCTACACCATGTATCTGCCTGAAAAGGATCGCAGCTACGTGACAAAGGGTGAGATGTTCGAGGATATCGTTTCCAGCCTGGGCGGCCGTGTGGCCGAGCAGCTGATCCTGGAGGATATCTCCACTGGTGCTTCCAATGATCTGCAGCAGGCCACCAACATTGCCCGCCAGATGATCACCAAGTACGGCTTTTCCGAGCGCCTGGGCCCTGTGGTCTACGGCACCTCGCAGGAGGAGACCTTCCTGGGCCGTGATTTCACCCAGGGCAAGGGCTACAGCGAGAGCACCGCTGCCGAGATCGACGGCGAGATGCGGGATATCATCGATGAGGCTTACGAGACCTGCCGCCGCACCCTGACGGAGCACATCGACCAGCTCCATGCGCTGGCACAGGCTCTGATGGAACGCGAAAAGCTCAACGAGAAGGAGTTCAACACCGTGATGGCCGGCGGAAAGCTGCCCCCGCGTGACGGTGACGAGCCTGCACAGGAACCCGCCGCACCGGCGGCCCATGTGGAGACCGCAGAACCTGCCGAGAGCGCAGAGCCCGCTGAACAGGCGGAGCAGGCCGTGCTGGGCGAGGAAATGCCCGACCCGGCGCAGGATGCCCCGCAGGAAAACGAATGATCGAAGGGAGCGAGTGTCGTGGAGGAAAATTTTAACCCGGTCGCACGCACCCGGGCCAACTATTATACCCCGGGCAGCCCGGTGCAGTTCGTCTGTGTGGAACTGCTCAAGGGCGAACTCAGCGGCGAGAACGCAGTCTGCCTGACCTTCAAGAACATCTCCAAGGTCACCCTGACTGCGCTGGAGATCCACTTCAAGTGTAAGGGTGTGGACGGTATCATCCTGTGTGAGGATGCCTTTGAATACCGCGAGATCGAGGTCAAGCCCGGTGAGAGCTTTGGCATGGACGATGCCGTGTTCGTGACCCAGAAGGCCATCACCAGCGTGGATGTGGTCCTGAAGAACGTATACAGCGGCAAAAAGGTCGTGCATCTGGATGCCATCAAGCGCGTCCGCCTGCCTGCCCCGCGCCGCCTGAGTCCGGAGCTGGAAAAGGCACTGGAAAGCCGGATGAACCGCACCGGCCTCAAGTATATGCCGCAGGTGTTCGAGAACGGCTGGTACTGTGCCTGCGGTTCCTTCCACCCGAAGGAAGAGGACACGGTCTACTGCACCGAGTGCGGCTGTGACCGCATCCTGCTGCAGAACGCCCTGAACACCCTGCTGCAGCCCGGCCAGAAGGCCGCTCCTGCAGAGCAGGCCCCGGCGGCGGAGGCCACCCGCGTGGTGAGCGCCGCTCCGCAGGAAGAGCCGACCCGCATCGTGGCCAGCGCGCCGGTGCAGGCAGAGCCCACCCGGGTCATCCCGACGGCCCGCCCGGCAGAGCCTGTCAGCGCTCCGACCAGCTTTGCACCGCCGGTGGAACACACCCCTGCTCCGGAAGCAGAGCCTACCCGGGTGCTGGATGCCGCCACCCGCGCGGCGTTCCCCGGCAGCGGTGCAGCGGCTGTGGATGACGAGGGCACCCGTGTGATGCCTGCTGCTGTCCGCCGTGCCGCCCCGGCCCGCCAGCCGGAACCCGAGGTGGAGCAGTACGATGAGGAGGACGATGCGGAAGAGAGCCGTGACGGCATTGCCGAGACCCTCGTCCGCTGGGTCCCGCCCATCACCGCCATCGTCTGCGCAGGCATTGCGCTGTGGGGCTTCGTTTATTATCAGTTTATGATGTAAATGAATGACGGAGGAGGCTGCGCTTCCTCCGTTTTTTTGGTTGTACGAAGGAGAAACGTTATGCCCGACGAAGCACTGCAAACCGCTTTTGAGATCAAAACTACCTGCGATGAGATCAGCCGCAAGCTGCTGCGCTGGCACTGGGAGAACAAGCCCGGGGAGCACAGCCTGGGAGCCCTGCTGGATCACATCCGTACCCGCCAGCAGGAGAGCCCCGAATATTATGACCGTCTGCCCGATCTGGCGGGCCGAAACAGCTGGCAGCAGCTGGATACCACCCTGTGCATGCGGGTGCTGCTGGACCTTGAAAAGGATGCTGCCCGCCCGCTGGATCTGCTGGGCAATACGGAGCACCCTGCTGCTGCCCGCCGGGCCTGCAACGCGGTGCGCACCGCCCGCAATGAAGCGGCCCATGCTTCTGACCGCACGGCGGCTGCGCAGGCGGCGATCCTCTTCAACGAGGCCGTGGAAGCACTGGAAGAGGGCTATGCAGGCGCGCCCCTGCGCACCAGTGAGCTGGGCCAGTATTACCGGCTGGCTGAGGATTATCTGAGCCGCTGCGGGGCCAAAAAGCCCATTGCGTCGGCGGCCCCGGAAGAGAAAGCCCCTCGCGCGGCAAAGTCCGGCCAGAGCACTGCGGGCAGGAAGAAAGAGGGGGCTTCCGGTAACGCATCACGCCGCAGCAGCACAAAGCAGAACACGAGCGGCCGTAGCTCCGGCGGCAGATCCCAGAACCGGAAGCAGGGCGGCAGCCGGAACAGCCGTGCCCGGGCCAGGCAGAAGCAGAAACAGGCCAACCGCACCGTTCTGCTGGTACTGCTGGCGATCCTGGCCGTGGGTCTGCTGATTCGCGGCTTTACCATGAACTGGCAGTGAAAGAGTGAGGAAACTATGAAGCAAAAACTGATTTTTCTGGATATTGACGGTACTTTGCTGCCGCCTGGTGAGATGACCGTTCCGGCCAGTGCCGTGGAGGCCATCCGGCAGGCCCGGGCCAACGGCCACAAGGTGTTTCTGTGCACCGGGCGCAACCTGCGCATGACGAAACCGCTGCTTGCCTACGGTTTCGATGGCTTTGTCTGCTCTGCAGGCGGCTATGTAGGCTGTGATGGGAAAATTCTCGTGGATCTTCCCATGGAGCCTGCGCAGGTCGAGGGCCTGCGGGAGGTGCTGGAGCGTGCCGGTGCCGAGTGCACACTGGAAGCCCGGGACGATACTTACGGCGGCATCAAGATGATCGAGCGGTTCGCCCATTTGTTCCCCCGCAAGCCGGGGCAGCTGAACAGTGAGGCCGAGCGCTGGCGCAAAACAATGGAGTATGGCATGACCATCCGGCCCATTGAGGAATACCACGGAGAGCCGGTTTACAAGGTGGTGTTCATCGCCCCCAACGAGGCCTGCCTTGCCGAGGCAAAGCAACTGTACGAGGATCAGTTCATCTTCTGCGAGTCCCGGCTGGGGGATACCCCGTCAGCCATCGTCAACGGGGAGCTCATCAACCGCAAGTTCAACAAGGGCACCGGCATCAAGGCCATCTGTGATGAGCTGGGGTGTTCGCTGGCCGATACCATCGGCTTTGGCGACAGCGACAATGACCTGCAGATGACCGATGTGGTAGGCATCAGCGTCTGCATGGCCAATGGCTCTGACAACCTGAAAAAGCTCTGCGACCGCATCTGCCCGGCTGTGACGGAGGACGGCGTGGCAAGGGAGCTCAAAACCCTGGGCCTGATCTGAGAGCAGCCCTCCACAAAAGAAGAGATGATAACAAAAAATTCCCGCTCCATCGAGCGGGAATTTTTGTTAGAGAGGGTTATTTCTGATGGACTGCCTTGTGATATACCGCGTAGGCGATCACGGCAGAGAGGGCCTCTGTGATCCAGAAGGCGTGCCAGACACCGGTAGGGCCTATGCGGCCGCACAGCACCCACGCAATGGGCATGATGAAGATGATATAGCGGCAGAGGGAGATGACCAGCGAGGGCACGCCCTTGCCCAGACCCTCCAGCGCGCCGGAGGAAGTGGTAGACACTGCCGAAACGATGAACCCCAGGCAGATGACCCGCAGGGCGGTCTGGCCGATGGCGATGGTCTCGGGGTTAGAGGTGAACAGACCCATCAGCGGGCCTGCAATGGTCAGGCAGAGCAGGGTGCCAATGGCCATGATCCCGGCGCTCAGGCCCAGTGTCAGGTTGTAGAGCCTGGACACACGGCCATGCTCCCGGGCACCGTAGTTGTAGCCCACCAGCGGGCGCATCCCCTGCACGATGCCGTTGGCCGGCAGGTAAAGGAAGGTCTGGAGTTTGTAGTAGATGCCCAGCACCGTCACATAGCTCTGGGAGTAGACCGCCAGCAGGCCGTTCAGGAAGGTGACCAGCAGGCTGGGCAGGGCCAGATTCAGGATGGCCGGTACACCGATGGCATAGAGCTTGCCGTCAAGGGCGGCATCGAACCGCAGGCAGCGGCGGGAGAAGCGGACGGCGACTTCGGTGGTGCAGTAGACATAGAGGTAGACCACAAGGGAAACGGCCTGCCCGATGCCGGTGGCAAGGGCCGCACCGGCAATGCCCAGGGCGGGCACCGGCCCAAGGCCGAAGATGAGGACCGGGTCGAGGGCGATGTTGGTCACACAGCCGGTGATCAGCGCCACCATGGCAACATTCATCCGGCCCACGGACTGGAAGATCTTCTCAAAGGCGAGGTCTGCCATGTTGACCAGCGAGAAGAGGAACACGGTGCTGGAGTAGGTCACGCCCATGTCCACCAGAGTTGGATCGGTAGTGAAGCGGCGCAGGAAGCCGGGCATGATGGCAATGCAGAGGACCATGCCCAGCACGCCGTGCAGCAGGGAGAACATCATGCCATGGGTGGCGGCCCGGTTGGCGTTCTCGTGGTCGCCTGCGCCGAGGTAGAGCGCGATCTGGGCGTTGATGCCGATGCCAAAGCCGATGGCCACTGCATTGACAAAGTTCTGGATGGGAAACACCAGCGAAAGCGCCGTCATGGCCTGCTCGCTGATCTGGGCCACAAAGAGGCTGTCCACGATGTTGTACAGGCTGTTCACCAGCATCGAGATGACGTTGGGCAGGGCCATGGAGAGCAGCAGCGGGAACACCGGTCTGGTTTTCATAAAAGTATCGTTCATTTTCATTGCTCCTGAGGGTCAGATTTGGATTTGAAGGCAAAGCAAAAGCCACACAATGGCTTTTGTACCATTGTGTGGCGAAAAGTTGCAGAATGCTGTAAAAATCCACACGATATTTTATTGGCTCAAAGATACCACATTACAGGGATACTTGTCAAGGACTTTTTAAAATAAAAGTATGACTTTTTACAGCGGGCCCTTGCCCTTGACAAGGGGCGCGGCGGCGGTAAAATAAGAACAGAACGCACAAAAGGAGGATCTGCCATGAAATGGATGATCGCGTCAGACCTGCACGGGTCGGCTTACTACTGCCGCAAAATGCTGGAGGCCTTTGAGTGGGAGGGAGCCGACCGGCTGTTCCTGCTGGGCGACCTGCTCTACCACGGCCCCCGCAACGACCTGCCCCGGGAGTACGCCCCCAAGGAGGTCATCCCCCTGCTGAACGGGAAAAAGGAGAAGCTGCTCTGCGTGCGGGGCAACTGTGATGCCGAGGTGGACCAGATGGTGCTGGAATTCCCCGTGCTGGCCGATTATGCGGTGCTTCCGGTGGGGCGGCGGCTCATTTATGCGACCCACGGGCATATCTATCATGTGAACAATCTGCCGCCGCTGGCCCCGGGAGATGTGCTGCTGCATGGGCACACCCATGTTCCGGCCTGGACAGAGTTCGGGCAGGGAAATCTTTACCTGAATCCGGGTTCTGTGAGCATCCCCAAGGAGAACAGCCCCCACAGCTACATGACCCTGGAAGGAAACACGATGCAATGGAAAGAGCTGGAAAGCAGCGCTGTTTTCCATGAACTGACCCTTTGATAAAGTCCCCCGGCCGGTTTTGCGGGCAGCTTGAAATTTGCCCACCGGTATGGTATGATAAAACTGAAAACAGATCGGCAAAGTTCCGCAGAGCAGTGCTGTGCGGGGCAGAAGCCTTTTTGTTTCTGCAATGAGTTAGCTAAAACTAACAAAATGACGAAAACAGCGGGCTGGACTTGTGCAGTTTGACAGGGGTGCCCGCAGATACAGTATGGAGGGGACAACAATGGTAGAAACGATCCTGAGGGTCGATGGTATGATGTGCGGTATGTGCGAGAGCCACATCAATGATGTGGTGCGCAAGACCGCCCGGGTGAACAAGGTGACTTCTTCCCACACCAAGGGCGAGACGGTCATCGTCTCGGAGCAGCCGGTGGATGTGGAGGCGCTGAAGGCTTCCATTGCCGAAACGGGCTACACCGTGACAGGCGTGCAGACCCGACCCTATGAGAAAAAGGGCTTCTTCTCGTTCCTGAAAAAGTAACAGCCCGGTGTTTCTGGCCGGGCTGATCATGCAAAACAGGAGGTATCTCGTTATGAGGATCTTGGTGTACGGCGCAGGCGTTCAGGGCTGTCAGCTGGCCCACAGTCTGGCACAGAACAAGAAAAATGTGGTCACCCTGCTGGCCCGGGGCGAGTGGAAGGAGGTCATTGACCAGAAGGGCCTGACCATCCGCCACATGCTCCAGCGGAAAACAACGGTGGATCGGATGCAGACGACAGATGTGCTGGCCCCCGAGGATGTGTATGACCTTGTGTTTGTCACGGTGCAGGCCGGGCAGCTGGCCGATGTGCTGCCCATCCTCAAGGCAAACCGGAGCCAGTACTTCATCTTTGTGGGCAATGATCCCTATGCGCAGGAGATGCTGCAGGCCATGCAGCGCCCGGTGGATAAAATCGCCTTTGGCTTCCAGAACAATGCGGGCCGCCGGGAGCATGACCGGCTGGTCAGTGTGCACATGGGGATGGGAATGACCGTTGGCGGCGCAACCGCACCCTTGTCCGGCGCGTTCCGCCTGCGGCTGCAGGCTGCCTTTGAGGGCACCCACTACAAGCTGACCTATTACAGCGATATGGACGAGTGGCTCAAGAGCCACATCGCCTTTATCCTGCCCTGCGCCTATGCCTGCTATGCGGTGGATGGGGAACTTTCCCGCACCACAGTGGAACAGCGCAGGATGATCGTGGATGCCGCCTGGGAGTGCTGTGAGATGCTGAAAGCGGCAGGTGTACCCGTGAACGATGCGGAGAACACCGACCGCTACCGCGAGGGCACCAAAGAGCGGAAAAAGACCGAGCGGATGGTCTACTGGATGGCGCAGACAGTCGTTGGGAAGTGGTGCATTTCGGATCACGCCATGCGTGCGGTGAGCGAGATGCAGTATTTGGATGAAGCGTTTGCCGCCCTGCGCGCCACCACATTGGTGGAGATGACTGCTTGGGATGAACTGCGCAGATCCCTGCCCAAAAAGAAGTAAGAGCCGGAAAATGTCCGGAGCATGAGAAAAAGCCTGTCGGTTTTTGCGCTGACAGGCTTTTTTTATTGGTTCCGTGCCCAGAAGACGGCAAGCTGCTGCTCCAGCTCTGTGGTGCTGCGCAGGTATTGGAGCTGGTGCCAGTGGCGGGGGAACAGGCGGGTGTATTCGGCGCGGGCAAAGCGGTCATCCAGTAGAAGCACCACGCCCCTGTCCTCCTGTGTGCGGATGACCCGGCCCGCCGCCTGCAGCACCTTGTTCATGCCTGGGAAGCGGTAGGCGTAGTCGAAACCGGTGCCGCCCGCCTCGTCATAGTAGCGGCGCAGAATCTCCTGCCGGGGGTTTACCTGAGGCAGGCCCACCCCCACGATGGCACACCCGATGAGCCGGTCGCCCACCAGATCCACGCCCTCGCCAAAGATGCCGCCCATGACCCCGAAGCCCAGCAGCGTTTTTGCGGGGCTTGGACCGAACTGTTCCAGAAAGGCTGCCCGGGCCGCGTCGTCCAGACCACTCTCCTGGGCCAGCGTCCCGATGTTCGGGTAACGGGCGGTGAAGTCCTCGTGCACCTGCCGCAGATAGGCGTAGCTGGGAAAAAAGGCCAGATAGTTGCCCACCTTGGCCCGGGCCAGTGCGGCCAGCGCATCCGAGACGGCCTGAACGCTGGCCTCCCGGTCCCGGTAGCGGGTGGAGATGCCGGGCAGGCAGTAGAGCCCCAGATGTTCGGGCGGAAACGGGCTTTCCAGAGCCACGGCCCGGGCATCGGGACAGCCCAGCACGGAGCGGTAGTAGCCCGGCGGGGTGAGCGTTGCGCTGAACAGTGCCGCGGCCCGCCCGGCGGCAAGGCTGGCATCCACAAAGGGGGCGGGGTCAAGGCAGAGCAGCTCCCATTCCAGCTCGCTGCCCCGGGCTGTCAGTTGGGTGACAAAATGCGCGTCGTACCGTTCTGCCGCCCGGGTGATATCCTGCAACGCAAAGTAGAGCTCGAGCAGCTGGGCGTGGGCATCGGCCTCCGGGTTGGCCTCCAGCCAGTCCTGCAGGGGAGGCTGCAGGCTGAACAGCAGTCGGAGCAGTTCCTTCGGCAGCTCTTGCAAAAAGACCGTGCCATCCTGCGCCAGCAAAGGCTCCGGCAGCGGGAAGGCGGCTTCTGCCGGTTCGGTGTCCAGAAGGCTGGTCTGTTGGGTGAGATCCTCTGTCGGCGGTTCAGTGAGCGCTGAACCCCGGCGGGGGGCCAGCTTCGTTACCGCCCGGCGCGCTTCCAGAAAGCCTTTGTCTGCCTTTGTCAACGCGGTTTTCAGTGCGCTTTTTCCTTTGCCGATGGCCCGTCTGGCATCGGTCAGGCTGCTCTTGCAGAACCGCGCCGAGTACATGGCTCTGGCCCGGTCCGGCAGGTTGTGGGCTTCGTCGATGAGAAAAATGTAGTCGCCCGCCGCATCGAAAAAGCGCCGCAGGTGCACGGTGGGGTCGAACAGATAGTTGTAGTCTCCGATGACCACATCACACCACTCGCTCAGGTCCAGTCCCAGCTCAAAAGGGCAGACCCTGTGCCGCCGGGCAGTCTCAGTCAGGGCGGCCCGGTCATAGGGGACGGCGCTGTCCAGCAGGTCGGCCAGCGCATCCTTCAGTCGCTCGTAGTAGCCGTTGGCGTAGGGACAGGCTTCCGGCAGGCAGGCGGGGTGACCCTCAGCATCCTTGCACAGGCAGGCCTTCTCTTTGGCCGAAAGGGTCACGCTGCGCAGGGAAAGCGCCGGGTCTGCCGCCCGCAGACGGGCCAGTGCATCCTCAGCAGCGGCCTGTGTCGTGTTGCGGGCGGTCAGGTAGAAGATCTTTTCCCCCTTGCCCCCGCCCATGGCTTTCAGGGCAGGGAAGAGGGCGCTCATCGTTTTGCCGATGCCGGTGGGTGCCTGGCAGAACAGCCGGGTACCGCCCTTCTGCTCTGCCTTGCCCGCAGCACAGGCGCGATAGACCTCCCCGGCAAGGGCGCGCTGCCCGGGACGGTAGGCCGGAAACGGAAATTGCAGAGCCCCAAGGCTCCGGTTCCGGGCTTCCACCCAGTCCAGCTGCCGCCGTGCCCAGGGAAGATACTGCCGCAGTAAGTTGTTGAGAAACGCATCCAGCTCAGCGGCAGAGAAGTGCCGGGTATAGCGGATGATCTCATCGGTGTCGATCTGGTAATAGGTCAGCCGGACATCCAGTGTTTCCAGCTCCCGCTGTTCGGCGCAGATGGCCCCATAGACCATGCCCTGTGCCCAGTGGCAGGGGTTCATGTCCTCCGTGATGGCATCGGTGGGCGCGGCGGTGGTCTTGATCTCGTCGATGACCACCGTGCCGTCCTCATCGGTAAAAATGCCGTCGGCACGGCCCTCGATGGTGAACCCGATTCCCTCCATCGTCCGCTCTGCCGTGAGGAACACCTCGGCGGCGTAGCCTTCACCCGCCGCCTTCTGGAGCCTGCGGTGGATGCGTGCGCCCTCGTTGGCCCGGTCAAAGCCGGTAAAGCGGCTGTCGATACTGCCGGTGCGGAGCAGGAACTCCACCAGCTCCCGGACAGAGAGACGGATGGTTGGCATGGGGTTCACTTCCTTTCTCTTGAAATTCTGCGCTTCAGTCAGGCTGTACAGAGCAGGGCCTACCCGAGACCCAGGATCTTTTGACAATTTGCTGCAACAGCATTCACCTGGTCAAAATCCACGGCGGCCCGGTAATAAGTCTCCAGCTCATCATGGCAGTTCTTGGCCTGAGCCATCAGGGCTACAGCCTGGTCGATGAGCTCAGAGGCGGCACGGTCGTTGAAGCGCAGGCGGGCGCGGAAGCCGGACAGGTTCTCCCGGTCCACAAAGCGGGTGCAGCGCACGGCCTGCACGCCGGGCAGCTGGATGGGATGCCAGAGGTTGTCGGTCAAAAAAGCCAGCCGCAGGGCCGGGATGAAGATGTGGTCGATCTGATCTTCAGGGTGTATGGCACAGGGGCAGGTGATGATGTGGTAGCCCCGGGCCAGTGCTTCGGCCCGGATGAGTTCCAGCAGCAGGCGGGAGACCGCCCCGTAATCATCCCGGAATACCACATACCGGTCGGCCAGCGCTTCCACCGTGCCCCGGTAGAATACCATCCCCTTGGGGGTGATGGCTGAGAGCAGCCGCAGCTCCTCGCTGGCGGTGCCCTCGGTGCGGGGAAGCAGCCGGGTGCAGAGCCGCTTGACGTAGCGGCGCACCTTTTCAAAGTTGGCGCTGCAGGCTTCGGCCCGGCGGCTGTCCAGCATCAGGCTGCCCGCCGATGCGACATACCGTGCCGCCCGGCCCCGCAGAGCGGCATTCCGGGCAAACAGGGCCTTGACCTCGTCCCGGTGGGGAGCCAGCTTTCCGGCATCGATGGTGTGGTACAGGCTCACCACCAGCTCATCAGCCCCGGGCGCGTCCGGCTCCACCACATGGGGCGCGGTGGCATCGATGATGGCGCGTTTCTGGTCGAGGAAGATGACCCCGTCCAAACTGTCCGGGTCGCTGGCACAGTGGATTTTTTCGATGCGCTGGCCCTGCTGCTCGGCGGCCTGGGCCAGATGCTTCATCAAGGTGGATTTGCCGCATCCCGGCCCGCTTTTGATGAGAAGCATCTGCATCCCGGGCTCCCGGCGCAGCGGCTCAAAATAACCCTTGAAGCCCGCCGGTGTGGTGGCCCCCAGAAAGAAATCGGGGGAACGGCTTTGGATCGTTTTCATATCAGAACACCTCACTTTTGCTTTAGGGTATGCAAAAATGAAGGAAGATGATACTTGGAAACGGCCTTGCCCTCTCAGTCTCGCTCCGCTCGCCAGCTCCCCCAAAGTGGGAGCCCTTGGCAGTTTTTGTGAGCTTCATCTTTCTGCCAAGGCCTCTCCCTTCGGGAGAGGTGGCATTGCGACAGCAATGACGGAGAGGGTGAGCTTGTTAATATGTGTGCCCGCACACCTCGTGGATCTTCTCCCGCAGAGCCACAAAATCCGCAAAGGCGGCGGGTTTGTTCTGCGCCTGCCGGAGCAGGGCAGCGGGGTGGAAGGTGCCCATGAACCACACGCCGTTCTTTTGCACAAAGGTGCCATGCTCCTTGGTCACGGAGAAATCGGTGCGGATCATCCGCTGGGAGGCGATGCGGCCCAGGCAGACCACGATCTTTGGCTGCAGCAGCTTGAACTGTTCCCGGAGCCATGGCATACAGGCCTCGCTCTCGGTGGGCAGCGGGTCGCGGTTCTGCGGCGGGCGGCACTTGACGATGTTTGCAATATAGCAGTTCTTCGTGCGGTCAAGGTCGATGGCAAACAGATATTTGTCCAGCAGCTGGCCGCTGCGGCCCACAAAGGGCAGGCCCTGCTCGTCCTCGCTCTGGCCCGGGCCTTCGCCCACGAACAGCACCTCGGCAGTCTGGACACCCTGCCCGAACACCACATGGGTGCGGTCAGTGCACAGCTCACATCTGCGGCAGGCAAGGCACTCGGCCTTTAATGTATCCCAATCCATAGCAGTTTGATCTCCTTGCAGCTGAATGATAATTTATTCACAAATAAAAAATGGTTTTCTCCTAAAATAATAGCACAAAAAGCCAATTTTGTCTTGAACTTTTTGCCGGGTGTGCTAGAATAAAAGAGAAAGGCATCCTTGTGTCCAACAGGCACCCGGATGTGAATATTGGATAGTTAATTCGGAGGTAATCAACAATGGCTGATATGTTCGCACCGCTGGTAGCACAGCTGAAGGCAAACCCCAAGACGATCGTTTTTACCGAGGGCAATGACCCCCGCATCCTGGAGGCAGCCAGCAAGCTGCTGGCCGAGGGCGTTCTGAAGGTTGTCATGGTGGGCAACGAGGCTGAGTGCAAGGCCGCTGCTGCCGCAGGCAATTTTGATATTTCCGCTGCTGAGATCATTGACCCTGAGAACTACGCAGGTTTCGACGAGATGGTGAACACCATGGTCGAGCTGCGCAAGGGCAAGCAGACCGCTGAAGAGTGTACCGCAATGCTGAAGAAGTCCAACTACTTCGGCACCATGCTGGTCAAGATGGGCAAGGCTGACTGCCTGCTGGGCGGCGCTACTTACTCCACCGCCGATACCATCCGCCCCGCTCTGCAGCTGGTCAAGACCAAGAAGGGCGCACACCTGGTGAGCTCCTGCTTCATTCTGGACCGTGACTTTGGCGAGGAGGGCCTGAAGCGCATTGCCATGGGCGACTGCGCTGTCAACATTGATTACACCGATACCGTTGATAAGGCTACCGGCGAGGTCAAGATTGCTGCATCCGCAAAGCTGGCTGAGGTGGCCGTTGAGACTGCCAAGACCGCAAAGCTGTTCGGCATCGATCCGAAGGTCGCAGTTCTGAGCTTCTCCACCAAGGGTTCCGGCAAGGGCGGCACCGTTGCTCTGAGCCATGACGCTACCATCAAGGCTCAGGAGATGGACCCCGAGCTGGCTGTGGACGGCGAGCTGCAGTTTGACGCTGCCGTTGCTCCCGAAGTTGCACAGGTCAAGTGCAAGGGCAGCAAGGTCGCTGGCCAGGCCAACACCTTTATCTTCCCCTGCATCGAGGCCGGCAACATCGGCTATAAGATCGCTCAGCGTCTGGGCGGCTACGCTGCCTACGGCCCCATCCTGCAGGGCCTGAACGCACCCATCAACGACCTGTCCCGTGGCTGCAACGCTGACGAGGTCTACAAGATGAGCCTGATCACTGCCTGCCAGTCCTGATCTCTCAGTCATGCTCTGCGTGCCGGTTTTGGCTGTACTGTCTGAACCGGTTCGGCAATAACGTAAAATAGAGTGCCCCGCTGTCGAAATTTACGGCAGTGGGGCATTTTTTACTACTTGCAATGCCGCTGAAAAAATGGTATAATAATCAAGCACAAAATGTGCCATGCCGGACAGCGCCTGCTGCGTGGTTCGGCATACGGATGCGGGCCCTGTACGATGGGGCCGCTGTGAACCAGGTCAGGTGGGGAACCAAGCAGCCTTAAGCGGTGTGTCCCGTGCGTTTCAGTCAGCCTGCATCCGTATGCCGAGTTACGCAAGGCGGGGGTCAAACCCCGTCAGCGCTGTCCGGCTTTTTTGTTGAAAGGGGAGAAGCAGATGTATCGAGCCCTGTACCGCAAGTGGCGGCCCCAGCGGTTTGAGGACGTGGTGGCCCAGCGCGGCATCGTGACCGCACTGCGCAACCAGATCGCCACAGGCCGTGTGGGCCACGCTTATCTGTTTACCGGCGTGCGCGGCACCGGCAAGACCACCTGTGCCAAGATCTTTGCCAAGGCAGTCAACTGCCTGCATCCCCAGAACGGTGACCCCTGCGGTGAGTGCGAAATCTGCAGAGGCATCGACAACGGCAGCATTCTGGACGTGGTGGAGATGGATGCGGCCTCCAACAACGGCGTGGACGATATCCGTGATCTGCGTGATGAAACAGCCTACACCCCCAGCGCCTGTCATTATAAGGTATATATCATCGACGAGGTGCACATGCTCTCCACGGCAGCGTTCAATGCCCTGCTGAAAACGCTGGAGGAGCCGCCCGCCCACGTCATCTTTATTCTGGCGACCACGGAGATCCAGAAGGTTCCCGCCACCATCCTTTCCCGGTGCCAGCGGTACGATTTTACTCGCATCGGCCCCGAGGATATCGCCCAGCGTGTGGAGTACATCGCCGGGCAGGAGGGACTGGAACTGTCCGGCGAGGGGGCGGAGCTCATCTCCCGCCTTGCCGATGGTGCCATGCGAGACGCGCTGTCCATTCTGGATACCTGTGCCGGTGTCACGGCAAAGATCGATGCGGACGTTGTCCGCCGGATGGCAGGTGTGACCGACCGGAGCTATCTGTTCCATATTTCGGATGCGCTGGAAGCGCAGGATGCCGCCGCGGCACTGGCACAGCTGGCTCAGCTGCGCCAGCAGTCAGTGGATGTGAAGCGGCTGACCGAGGAGCTTATTGCCCATTACCGTGCGCTGATGCTGGCGGCCCTGCCCGGCGGGCAGGCACTGCTCTCGGGTGTATCTCCGGAAGAGGAAAAGCTCTATCTGGAAAAAGGCCCTCGGATGGGGCAGCGGGAGGCGATCCGGGCCATCCGGGCTCTGGGCAACGCTCTGGAGCACATGACCCGTGGCAGTGACCAGCGGATAGAGCTGGAACTGGCCCTGTTCAGCCTTTCGGAGCCGCCCCAGCAGGTGGCGGTACAGGCTGTGCCCGCCGCCCGGCCTGCGGTCCCTGCACAGGAGGCCCCCAGACCGTTTGCGTCGGCACCGGTCAAGCCTTTTGTAAGTGCACCGGCGGCATCGGTTCCCGTGCAGGAACCTTCTGTGGAACCGGCGCCGATGCAGCAGTCTGAGCCGGAACCGGCACCTCAGTCCGTGGAACCGCCCAAGGCGGAAGCAGCAGCTCCTGCGGAAGAAGAGCTGCCGCCCCTGCCGGAGGAACCGCCGGTGCCTTCGGAGGCTCCGCCCCCCTGGGACGAGCCTGCTCCGGCTGCGCCGCCGCAGAGAGAAGAGCCTCCGGCTCTTGCGCAGGAAGTGCCTGCGGTCCAGCCTCAGCCGGAGCCCAAGCCGGAATATACGGCTGACCCGGCGCTGAACAAGCCCCGCAAGGTGGCGGCAGAGGGGATCAATCCCTTCCCGCAGTGGGCAGAGGTCATCAAGCTCCTGCAGGAGCAGGATCCCATGCTCTACACCTACCTGAAAAAGTCCAAGGGTTACTTTGATGGTACCCGGGTGCTTATCGATGGCGGAAAGACCTTCCGGGATTTTATCCGCGCCAACAAGGAAAGCCAGAAGCTCATCAAAAAGCTGATCGCGCAGGTGTCCGGTGTGGCGGTGCCCATCGGCCCTTATGAATCCAAGACGGTCAATCGCGCTTCGGCCAACGCCGAGGAATCCCTCCGCAAGCTGGAACAGCTGGGGCTGGAGGTGTCGATTGAGGATAGTGAACGCAAAAAACGATAAATAAAAGGAGAACCAACCATGAAAGCAAGAATGCCCGCAGGCTTCGGCCGCCCCGATATGAACTCCCTGATGCGTCAGGCCCAAAAGATGCAGGAAGATATGAAGGCCAAGCAGGCAGAGCTGGAAGCTGCTGAGTACACCGGCAGTGCATCCGGTGAGATGGTCACTGTGAAGATGAACGGCAAGCACGAGGTGCTGAGCATCACCATTAAGCCTGAGGCCGTGGACCCCGATGATATCGAGATGCTGGAAGACCTGGTGGCTGCTGCCGTCAATGCAACCGTCAAGCAGGTGGATGAGACTGCCGAGGCCGAAATGGGCAAACTGACCGGCGGCCTGAACATTCCTGGTCTTTGATCAAAGTGGAGGAGCACCATGGGTTATAATGCAGCTCCGCTGGAAAAGCTGATCGAAGAATTCAGCAAGTTCCCGGGCATTGGGCGGAAGGGTGCGACCCGGATGGCCTATCAGGTACTGAGCATGTCGGATCAGGATGCCGCCGCACTGGCGGGTGCAATCCAGAACGCCCACACCAAGCTCCACCGCTGCCGTGTCTGCCAGAATTATACCGAAGCCGAGCTCTGCCCCATCTGTGCCAGTGCCAAGCGGGACCGCTCTGTCATCTGTGTGGTGGAAACGCCCCGTGATGTGCAGGCGTTTGAGCGCACCCGGGAGTACCACGGCCTGTATCATGTCCTCCACGGCCTCATCAGCCCCATGGACGGCATCGGCGCCGAACAGCTCTCGGTGAAGGAGCTGCTGGCCCGGCTGGGCAGCGGCGAGGTGAAAGAGGTCATCATGGCCATGAACCCCACCGTTGAGGGCGAGGCAACGGCCATGTATCTGGCAAAGCTCATCAAGCCCCTGGGCATCAAGACCACCCGTCTGGCCTATGGCCTGCCCGTGGGTGCCAGCCTGGAGTATACCGATGAGACGACCCTGTACCGGGCGCTGTCTGGCCGGGGAGAACTGTGATCATTTGTATTTCAAAGCCCTGCGTTTGCGCGCGGGGCTTTGTGCTGTTTATGGGATAAAAAAGAAACACCCGGCCGGGGAAATGAAACAAATTCAAGAAATATAGAAAAAACTCAAAAAAGATGCAAAAAAGTGTTGACAGAAGGCTGTGGATGTGGTATTATACTTGAGCGCCAAGGGCCGCCGGAAAGAATGACTTCTGAAAGCGGCAGAAGCAAAGCGAAAGAACCAATATGGATACGTTGAAAAACGAGCCACAAGTTCAGTAAAATCGAAAAGCTTCCGAAAAAAGTGCTTGACAAAAAATCACTTCTGTGGTAAAATAATCAAGTCGTCAGCCGCAAGGCTGAGGCGCACAGGACCTTGAAAATTGAACAATATCGAAAAACTTGTAACGGAACCTATTTTCGTGTTGGAAAAACACGTTAAACAATTCCAAACAAAGTAATTCACACAGGACGCAAGCGATTGCGTGCTGAGCGAAACAAGATTTAACACTTTTTAAGTGATAAATATCATTTATAAAGAGTTTGATCCTGGCTCAGGACGAACGCTGGCGGCGCGCCTAACACATGCAAGTCGAACGAGCGAGAGAGAGCTTGCTTTCTCGAGCGAGTGGCGAACGGGTGAGTAACGCGTGAGGAACCTGCCTCAAAGAGGGGGACAACAGTTGGAAACGACTGCTAATACCGCATAAGCCCACGGGTCGGCATCGACCAGAGGGAAAAGGAGCAATCCGCTTTGAGATGGCCTCGCGTCCGATTAGCTAGTTGGTGAGGTAATGGCCCACCAAGGCGACGATCGGTAGCCGGACTGAGAGGTTGAACGGCCACATTGGGACTGAGACACGGCCCAGACTCCTACGGGAGGCAGCAGTGGGGAATATTGCACAATGGGGGAAACCCTGATGCAGCGACGCCGCGTGGAGGAAGAAGGTCTTCGGATTGTAAACTCCTGTTGTTGAGGAAGATAATGACGGTACTCAACAAGGAAGTGACGGCTAACTACGTGCCAGCAGCCGCGGTAAAACGTAGGTCACAAGCGTTGTCCGGAATTACTGGGTGTAAAGGGAGCGCAGGCGGGAAGACAAGTTGGAAGTGAAATCTATGGGCTCAACCCATAAACTGCTTTCAAAACTGTTTTTCTTGAGTAGTGCAGAGGTAGGCGGAATTCCCGGTGTAGCGGTGGAATGCGTAGATATCGGGAGGAACACCAGTGGCGAAGGCGGCCTACTGGGCACCAACTGACGCTGAGGCTCGAAAGTGTGGGTAGCAAACAGGATTAGATACCCTGGTAGTCCACACCGTAAACGATGATTACTAGGTGTTGGAGGATTGACCCCTTCAGTGCCGCAGTTAACACAATAAGTAATCCACCTGGGGAGTACGACCGCAAGGTTGAAACTCAAAGGAATTGACGGGGGCCCGCACAAGCAGTGGAGTATGTGGTTTAATTCGACGCAACGCGAAGAACCTTACCAAGTCTTGACATCCTGCGACGATGCTGGAAACAGTATTTTCCTTCGGGACGCAGAGACAGGTGGTGCATGGTTGTCGTCAGCTCGTGTCGTGAGATGTTGGGTTAAGTCCCGCAACGAGCGCAACCCTTATTGCCAGTTACTACGTAAGAGGACTCTGGCAAGACTGCCGTTGACAAAACGGAGGAAGGTGGGGATGACGTCAAATCATCATGCCCTTTATGACTTGGGCTACACACGTACTACAATGGCGTTAAACAAAGAGAAGCAAGACCGCGAGGTGGAGCAAAACTCAGAAACAACGTCCCAGTTCGGACTGCAGGCTGCAACTCGCCTGCACGAAGTCGGAATTGCTAGTAATCGTGGATCAGCATGCCACGGTGAATACGTTCCCGGGCCTTGTACACACCGCCCGTCACACCATGAGAGCCGGGGGGACCCGAAGTCGGTAGTCTAACCGCAAGGAGGACGCCGCCGAAGGTAAAACTGGTGATTGGGGTGAAGTCGTAACAAGGTAGCCGTAGGAGAACCTGCGGCTGGATCACCTCCTTTCTAAGGAGTCAGGCAGATGGAAGAACATCGAAGATGGTCGGCCATCTGGAACAGGTGACAGATACAAGCAGAGTAGATATTGTTCGATTTTGAGGGCCCTGAAAAGGACACTCAAAGACGTACCTTGAAAACTGAATAATAACTGCGAAACAAAGATTATAGTAAGTTCTTTTAAGAAATATTGCAATTTCAAAAGGAAGGGTAACAATAATCTTCGTTGGCAAAAGAGAGAATCAAGAGGAAATACAAGCCATTCTCGAAAGAGAATAGTTTGAATGGTCAAGCGAACAAGGGCGCAGGGCGAATGCCTTGGCACTGGGAGCCGATGAAAGACGTGATAAGCTGCGATAAGCTTCGGGGAGCTGCAAATAAGCATTGATCCGGAGATCTCTGAATGAGGAAACTCACCTGGGTTCATACTCAGGTACAATACACTGAAATTCAAAATAGGTGTATTGAGGGAACCGCCTGAACTGAAACATCTAAGTAGGGCGAGGAAGAGACATCAAACGAGATTCCGTAAGTAGTGGCGAGCGAACGCGGAAGAGGGCAAACCGAGAGTAGAAATACTTTCGGGGTACGGACTGCTTTTAAGACTCAATCTGTTAACCGAACGGCATGGGAAGGCCGGTCAGAGAGTGTGAGAACCACGTAGGTGAAAACGGAGAGAGCTGCGCAGGATCCAGAGTACGGCCAGACACGTGAAACCTGGTCGGAATACGGGGGGACCACCCTCCAACCCTAAATACTACCCAGTGACCGATAGCGTATAGTACTGTGAAGGAAAGGTGAAAAGCACCCCGGGAGGGGAGTGAAATAGAACCTGAAACCCTGTGCCTACAAGCACCTAGAGCACGTCAAAGTGTGATAGGGTACTTTTTGTAGAACGGTCCGGCGAGCGATTGTATGCAGCAAGGTTAAGGACTTAAGGTCTGGAGCCGAAGCGAAAGCGAGTTTGAAAAGGGCGTTAAGTTGCATATAATGGGCCCGAAACCGGGTGACCTACCCATGGTCAGGTTGAAGTGGAAGTAAAATTCCATGGAGGACCGAACCGACCTCCGTTGAAAAGGCGGCGGATGAACTGTGGGTAGCGGAGAAATTCCAATCGAACCCGGAGATAGCTGGTTCTCCCCGAAATAGTTTTAGGACTAGCCTCAAGTTAGATACCTGGAGGTAAAGCACTGAATAGCCTAGCGGCCGAGAGGTTAGCGAAGCTTATCAAACTCAGAATGCCAGAGTATTGATGCTTGGGAGTCAGACAGTGTCAGATAAATGTCATTGTCAAAAGGGAAACAGCCCAGATCTACAGCTAAGGTCCCAAAGTCAGGTTAAGTGGAAAACGATGTGAAGATACGCAGACAACCAGGATGTTGGCTCAGAAGCAGCCACTCATTCAAAGAGTGCGTAATAGCTCACTGGTCGAGCGTCTTTGCGCGGAGAATTTAACGGGGCTAAACCTGACACCGAAGCTTAGGCAATACAGCAATGTATTGGGTAGGGGAGCGTTGTATACGCGGAGAAACAGTAGCGCAAGCGGCTGTGGAGTGTATAGAAGTGAGAATGCCGGAATGAGTAGCGCGAATGCAGTGAGAATCTGCATGGCCGAAAGCCTCAGGTTTCTGGAGGAAGGTTCGTCCGCTCCAGGTTAGTCGGGAGCTAAGGTGAGGCCGGAAGGCGTAGCCGATGCACAGACGGTAGAGATTCCGTCACCACCAAAAGAGTTAAGCACAGGGACACATATGAAGTCTCAGAGCCGGGTGTTGGTTCCGGTAGAGATCGAGGGAAATTAGTACCGAAGTCTGAGATGGAAGATGGCGAGAAAAGCTGTGTGTATTTCTGAGGTGCCCGTACCGCAAACCGACACAGGTAGGTAGGAAGAAGATTCTAAGGCCAACGGGAGAAGGGTTGTTAAGGAACTCGGCAAATTGACCCCGTAACTTCGGGAGAAGGGGTGCTCCAGAGATGGAGCCGCAGAGAATCGGCCCAAGCAACTGTTTACCAAAAACACAGGTTTGTGCTAAATCGAAAGATGACGTATACGA
>OLWY01000042.1_pt1 | contig 85925 bp, 72 predicted proteins | sample 1644171 | NCBI WGS metagenome assembly OLWY01 (sample SAMEA103958150, study PRJEB25191) | human gut metagenome | biome: human-associated habitat [ENVO:00009003]; feature: intestine environment [ENVO:2100002]; material: feces | place: Germany | collected 2013/2015 | reverse complement strand
AGAACCCGAACGAAAGACCCTAAAAAGTAAAGACCCTAAAAAACTTTGAATACCCCGGTTTTTTCAGCTATACCATTTCATGAAGCATATCCACAATCACTTCTCTGCAATGAGCTCCGAGATGCTTTTGTTCCTCTTTACTGAGTGCTGCCGGATCAATAGGAGTGCCGTATCGGATAACCACATGCCTCTTTTTGACCCATGGAAGGTGATCCTCGAATATTTCATTTGTTCCCATGATTGCCATTGGCACTATCTTGCATTTGCTCTTTGTGGCAATCTTGAAAGTACCTTCTTTGAAAGACTGTACCTCTGTCAGGTCATCTTTGTTTTTGCAGCGTGTGCCCTCAGGAAATACACATATGCTGATGCCGGATTTGACCTGATCTATGGCTGCAAGCACGACCTTTAGTCCCTGCTTGATGTCATCGCGGTCCAAAAACAGGCAGTGCAGGCGCTTCATCCAAAGACCCAGCACCGGTATTTTTGTGATGCTCTGCTTTGAGATGTAGCCGGTCAGGCGTGGACATCTGGAGTAGGTGATTATGATGTCAAAGAAACTACGGTGATTTCCTATATATAGTACAGCCTCGTCCTTTGGCACATTTTCCTCCCCTATAAATTCAATGTCTGCTCCGCTTAGGAATATGATGACACGGAAAGCCCACTGTACCAGGCGAAGCTGTGCCATATCGGCCCATGCCGGGGCAAATTTGTGTATTATCCACATGGCTCCGAGCACCGGAAGACCGAGCAGCAGATAGAAAAATACGAATATTACGATTAAAACTGAACGCATATTTGACCTCTCTTTTTCATAATATAAAATGTAATGTAACTATTCAGAACCATTGAGAATAAAAAAGCTGATGCGTCATGCTTGCATGTAAGCAACAGCTTTTGGGTTCTAAAGGTGGTTTCGAATAATTACTGATATTATATCATATCGTAAGCGATATGATAAGAAAGAGAGGAAAAAATGTCAGAAAAATTGAGGAAATTTCTGGTGATGGCTGCAGGTGTGCTTGTTATATTGGAAACGACAGTGATTTCGGGCTGTCGCGCAAATATTTCAGGCACGGAGAGTGACAGGATGGTTGAGTACACGGTGATTTGCGGGGATGAAATCCCGGAGGAGTTTAAAAAGCAGATAAATGAAAACAAGGCGAAGGCGATGAAGCTGACGTACAAGGATGATGAATATTTATACATAGCGGAAGGCTTTGGCACAAAGGAGACAGGTGGCTACAGTATTACGGTTAACCAGTTTTATGTTAAGGATAAGGCAATGTATTTTGATACGCGTCTGATAGCCCCGGATAAGGGCGAGAAGGTCAGCAATCAGGCGAGTTATCCGTATATAGTAATAAAGACGGAATTGAGTGAAATGCCTGTTGTGTTTGAGTGAAAATTTCGTAAATTGTGTTAAAAGTTGCGAAAAAACTGACAATCAGTACTAATGCCCTATTGCTATCACTGCGATACTTTGCTATAGTAAAGTTACTAGATATTGTGGTGACATATTTATATATTCAAATATATTGATTGATATAATTGTTGATTAATTTGACCTGTTTTATATTTATACAGAGATTGATTTCATATATATGACACCGTCGTTACAATACTGGTTACCATGAGGACTATAGTTATGTGCCAGTGGGCATATCCACAATAAGGAGGCTTAAAATGGAACAGACAGAAATTAGAAAAGTCAGAGCATCGATTCACCAGCAGTGTGGCAACAGGGTAAAAATCCAGCAGGATCTTGGCCGCAACAAGGTTGACATTCAGGAGGGTGTTATTCAGCAGGCATACCCAAGTGTGTTTACGGTTCTGATAGATGATGAGTTTGAGCAGAATCCGCCACAGCTCTTATCTTTCACCTACACTGATGTGATTACAAAAGATATAAGGATGCAGCTTTGCTAGTATCATGAAGTAAAGATGTTACATCTTTATTATAATGATCATGAATTTAAATATTTGCATCTGCATAAAGTTACTCCATCTTGAATATGTATTTTATATACATATTTGAAGTGGGGTATTTTTTATGGAGTTAATTACACAAAAAATCAGACAATGCATAGAAAAGGTAAAGGATATGTCGCAGGTTGGCTTCGACAGGGATTATGTCATAAAGGACAATAAGCCTGATGTTTCCAAAGTGGTTTGTCAGAACGGGCAGGTAAAGCTTGACGAGATAAAAGCGTCAGGCGAGAATATCTGGCTGAGTGGAAGCATTGAATTTGAAGTGCTGTATACGAGAGAGGAAGTTTTTGAAGGCGATGAGCCGGAGGAAAATATCGGCGGAAACAGGGTGGAGCATATAAAGGATGCAATACCGTTTCAGGAGAAGCTTGTGCTTCAAGGAGTCTGCGAGAAGGATACGGTTCGTGTGTATACCGGGCTTGATGAGCTTACGGTTGGGGTTATCAATTCGCGAAAGCTCTCGGTCAGAGGCATTATAAGCGTGGAGCTTTATGGAGAGAGGGAAGAAAATCTTGAGGTTGCACAAAGGATTGATGACAAGGATGTGGAGCAGCTTATGGGGCAGATGAAGGTGCTTAAGCTTGACAGTGTTGTAAGGGATATTGTCAGAATTAAAAATGTCGTCACCTTGCCAAAGACCAAGCCGAATATATGCAAGCTCATATCAAGTCTTGTTGATATGAGAAATCTGGAGTATACATACGAGCGTGACCATATTACACTGACAGGCGAGTGCCATGCGTGTATAGTGTATCTGAGTGAAGAACAGGAAATTTGCTGCTTTGAGGTGCAGGAGGGGTTTTCAAATGAAATACGCTGCGAGGGTGATAATGCCGGAAATATTGCCTGGCTTCGCACACAGCCTGCCATGCATCAGGTTGAGGCGGAAAATGATTATGACGGAGAGCTCAGGCAGCTTTCGATTGAGGCAGCGCTTGCTGTGGATGGAAAGGTCTGGAGTGAGGAAACAGTAGAGGTGCTCAATGACATGTACAGCGTATCATGTCCGGTAAAACCTGTGTTTGAAAAGATGAAGGTATGCAGCCTTCTTATGAAAAATGACACAAAATGCCGTATTTTGGAGCAGTTGTACAGAGAAAACAGCAAAAAGAGAATTTTAAGAATATGCGGTACAAAGACGCAGGCCGCTATTGCACAGATAAAAAATGCAGACACAGGAATTATTGTGTCAGGTGTATTGCAGGTGAACTGTGTGAATATTGTGGAGGATGATGGCTGTCCGATAGAGATGCATACAGACTCTGTGCCGTTTGAACAGTTTGTTGAGATACCCGGCATGGATGCCAACACCTGCTGCGAGGTAAATCTGCAGGTAGACCAGGTGCAGGTCAATCTGCTCGACAACAGCGAATATGAAATTAAGGGTGTTGTCAGCATAAACGCTATTGCCCTGCAGCAGGATGAAGTGTCAGTCATAATATCGGTGGAGCAGGAAAAAACAGCGTCTGATACTGAAGAGGAAGCAGCTCTGGTTGGCTATATAGTGCAGAAGGATGATAAAATGTGGGACATTGCAAAAAGATACCGCACCACTGTTGAAAACATAATGGAAATAAATGCTCTGACATCAGATAGCATCAAACCTGATGATAGACTTATAATAGCGCGCATGTGAATCATAAATTAGGGGCAAGATACCTTTTGACTTTTTAATCATATCATTATATAAAATGTGGAAAATTCTGTAAATTTACAAAAAGATGTGGAAAAAAGATTCATTTTGTGCGATAATATATCAGAATGTATATTGAACATAAATTGTGGAAGGAAAGGTCAATCTGACCGTCGTATTACAGGAGGAACAAAATGAATCAGAAATGGACACGTGCTATATGTACTGTGTTAACATCGGCACTCGTTTTTACAGGACCGGCAGTAGAGGGCACTACATTTAGCGGATACATAAACAGTGGACTTGAGAAGGTATATGCAAAGACAAAGAAGCAGAAGGATGCAGAGAAGAAGAAGTCACAGGCTGAGCAGGATCTCAAGGATAAGAAGAATGAGATTAATGGTTTAAAGGATCAGCAGCAGACTACTGCTGATGATATAAAGAATAAATCCGCAAAGCTTGATGAGATTCTTGCAGCACAAAAGAAGCTTCAGACAGATATCACAAGCAAACAGGCAGAGATAGAGCAGAATCAGAAGGATCTTGCAGCTGCTCAGGAAAAGCAGCAGGAGCAGTATGACGCCATGAAGAAGCGTATACAGTTCATGTATGAAAACAGCGCTGAGGACAATATCTGGACAGCAATTATTGAGTCAAATGGTATCACAGATATGCTCAATCGTATAGAGTACGTGTCAGATGTATATGATTCGGATCGTGCTCTTATGGATTCTTATCAGGCAGCAGTTGAGCAGGTGAAGGAGATTGGTACTAAGCTTGACAAAGACATGAATGAGCTCACAGCCATGCAGGATGACTATGAGAAGCAGCAGGCAGATGTCGAGGCGGCTATAGTAGCTCTTGAAAATCAGAAGGAGCAGTATGCAAGCCAGATAGCTCAGGCACAGCAGCAGGCAGATAATTATCAGAATATCATTACGGCACAGGGCAAAATCATTCAGGAGCAGGAAGCAGCGGCAGCAGCTGCAGCCGCAGCCGCTGCCAGAGCGAACAGCTCATCAAGCAGTCCAAGCTATGATGGTGGTGGAGCCGGTAAGGGCGGAAGTATTGCCAGTGACTATGCAGCAGGCGGTGGAAAGAACCCGGGTGCTTCAACAGGAGTTTCAGGAAGCTCTGTAGTATCATACGCTATGCAGTTTGTGGGCAATCCATATGTATGGGGTGGAAACAGTCTTACAAACGGTGTAGACTGTTCAGGCTTTGTACATGAGGTATATGCACATTTTGGTATCAGCACACCGAGATATTCACAGGCATTTAAGTCTGTGGGACAGGCCGTATCCTTCGATAATATACAGCCGGGAGACGTAGTGGTATATCCGGGACATGTAGCTATATATGCAGGTGGTGGTGTTATAGTGGAGGCACAGTCCACAAAGGCAGGAATCACAGCAAACAGAAGCGTACAGTGTCATACAATACTTGCTATACGACGTCTTGTATAGGATGGTTAGGAGCCGATAAGTATATTTATTATACTTACCGGCTCTTTTTTTTATCACAAAGAGCTGAATGGTTACCAATAAAGTAAGGGGCGTAAGACGCGGACATGCCTCCAGATGCAAGGGGCTCTCAATAAGCGACTAGCGGAGCTGTTTAGAGTCTGTAGACTTATGCACATGGAACACAGAAATGTCCTGCCATGGACGGCAGGGCAAGGTGTTATGCGCCATGGACGGCGCATAAAAGCCGGTTTCGTCGAGCATAGAAAACCATACAGGCATAATTCGTACAGCCTCTTGACAGCATAGCGTTAGCGCATTGAGAGCCACTTGCATCTGGAGGCATGTCCGTGTCTTACGCCACGAACCAATGTTAGTAACCGGCAACAAACTCATTGTAATAAATAATAGCAATTTCCACCCATAAGGTGTATTATAGAGATAGACGGCACCAATTCGCACAAAACGAACTAGCAAGCCTGTAAATAAAGTAAGAAAAGCAGGAGGAACAAGCCATGCAGATGGAACAATTACAAAAAGACATGATTGCAGCAATGAAAGCAAGAGACAAGGTAAGAAAGGATGCTATATCCTCACTTGTATCGGCAGCCAAAAAGGCGGCAATAGATGAGGGCTGCAGAGACAATATACCGGAGGAGCTTGTCAACAAGGTCATCCTTAAGGAAATGAAGTCTGTGAAGGAGCAGATTGACACATGCCCTGCCACAAGAACAGATCTGCTTGATGAGTACAATACCAGATATGCAATCTTTGAGGAGTACGCTCCTGCAATGATGTCGGCAGAAGAGGTAGAAAAGGAGCTCACAGAGCAGTTTTCGGATGTAATCGCAACAGGAAACAAAGGACAGATAATGAAGGCAGTCATGCCACATTTCAAGGGCAAGGCTGACGGAAAGGTCATAAATCAGGTGGTTGCAAAGCTTTGCGCAAAATAAGAAAACACATCACAACAATTATACTTGCAGTGCTGGCTGTCATAGCCGGCGTGTATGCATATCATTATCATGATATGAAGCAGAATATTGTATACAATGAGCATCTGGAAGACGTGGCTGTTAACGTGAATGGGAAAGAGCTGACATTGCGCGATATGGCATTTTATGTGGCATATGAGGAGATGAATGTCGAGAAGCAGGCTCTTGTGTATGATTCCGATAATCCAAACAAGTATTGGAATATCCACACAAACGGTGAATTTGTCCGTGTTGCAGCGCGCAAAGCAGCTATGTCCATGGCCATTCACGATGAGATTTTTTATGAGATGGCCAAAAAAGAGAGCATTACACTTACTGACGACGAGAAAGCAGCTTTGAAAAATTCCGAGAAGGACTTCTGGTATGATTTGTCTGATATAGATGGTGCAAAGAAGCTTGGAGTCGAAAAAAAGGATATTTATTCGTCCATGGAAAAGTCTGCAATAGCCCAGAAATATCAGGAAATATATGCAGGGCTTGACAATGCCGATATAACGGATTATGATTTCTCGGGAGGCAGATATGAGAAGCTGCTGGAGAAAAATAACTATAAAATAAAAGAAAAAGTGTGGAAAAGAGTCGATATGGGAAACGTTACTCTTGATCACTAGAAAGAAGATTTTATGTCAACAAAAATTGGAAGAAATGACCCTTGCTGGTGTGGCAGCGGAAAGAAATATAAGACCTGTCATGCGGCATTTGATATGAAGCTTGAAAAGCTTGCTGAGGCACATCATAAGATACCGAGCCATTCAATCATCAAGACACCTGACCAGATAGCGGGAATCAAGGAGAGCGCCAAGATAAATGTCGCAGTGCTCGACTACATAGGAGAGCATATCCATGAGGGTATGAACACAGCAGAGATTGATAAAATAGTCTATGATATGACCACCAGCATGGGTGGTATCCCTGCACCACTCAACTATGAGGGTTATCCTTACAGCGTATGTACATCAGTAAATGAGCAGGTTTGTCACGGATTTCCTTCAAAGGACGTCATCTTAAAGGATGGTGACATCATAAATGTAGACTGTTCTACAATTTTAAACGGATATTTTTCGGATTCATCAAGAATGTACTGTATCGGAAATGTAAGCCCTGAGAAGAAAAAGCTCGTTGAAGTCACAAAGGAGTGTGTGGAGCTTGGACTCAAAGAGGTAAAGCCGTGGGGCTTCCTCGGAGATATGGGACAGGCGGTGCACGACCATGCATTTGCAAACGGTTACACAGTAGTGCGTGAAATCGGTGGACACGGAGTGGGACTTGAATTTCACGAGGATCCGTGGGTAGGCTACAACACCAAGCGCGGCACCGACATGGTCATGGCACCAGGCATGATATTTACCATCGAGCCAATGGTCAACATGGGCAAGGCCGATATCTACGTAGATGACAAGAACAACTGGGAAGTATACACTGACGACGGACTTCCATCAGCCCAGTGGGAAATCATGGTACTCGTCACAGAGGATGGCCATGAGGTGCTGAGCTGGTAAACCGGTAAGTATTATCAGAGTGCTATTATTAGCAGACATTAGTTCATAGGTGACAACATTATAAAGGGCGTGTGAAAAACGAAGGTTTTTCATACGCCCTTTTATATAACAATAAGATAAGCAACTTGATGGTTAAGCCCTGTCCGGGCGCAGAAACGCCCTCTCGGAAGCGTTAGCTTCGGGAGAGCATTTCTGCATCCACGGACATGGTTTATAAACTCATCGTTAATTGCTTCGCATAAGTACCCTAAATTTACCGGAGAGCATGCAGTGTGTTCCGAAGAAAAATATAAACTGCCACGGAGTTCCATAAAATGTGGATACGACAATTCATAGCAAACTATCAATAAACTATCCGCAAATGCTGCCGTGGCTGATTTTATATTTTTCTGAGGAATATACTGCATGCTAGGCCGGTCCTCACAGCCTGAATATGCGAAGCCATATAAAACGAAGCCCCATAAGCGATGTCCTATGATGCGTCCCTACAGATTTGTATTCACCCCATTTATGGTCGCATTCTCATTCTCCCTCATAGGAATGACGAGACACTTCTCCCCATTGATGACCTGCGCATGAATCTGTGAAGCCTTCTCCGGCTTTACATGAAGCACCACATCATAGGTCTTAATTTGGGCAGTGTAATTATCAATCTCCTCCTGCTTCTCAAGAAGCTGTGAGGTGCGCTCTTCAATCTGATTATTTTTCTCCTGGATAACAGAATCCTTCTCCTCAAGCTGCGCATTTTTCTCATTGAGCTCGAGAGTTAAATCGCCGACCTGGCTCTCAAGAGCAAGCTTTTCCACGCGGATTTCATTAGCTGCAAGAGCCTTTGAATCAATGACATTGGCTGCGATAGGCGGCTTGTCACCGAAGGCCTCATTGACGGATTTTTCAATGCGTGAAATCTTTTCCTCAGAGACATGGCAGTCACTAAGCACCTTGTTCATAGCCTCGCTGTCGAGAATGAACGGATCGTCGTCATCATCGTGAGTCTCAGCGTAGTCATCGGCCATCTCGGACAGATTCTGCTGGATATCAAGCAGCTTGTCATCAGTGCTCTCGTCCTCAGCACCTAACACGTTTCTGACGATTGAATGAAAAGCCATCTTCTGCTCAGTAGCTGTGCGCTCCACACCGCAGCCGAGGCCGTTTGTCATAAACTCAGAGTGCGGCTCCTTGGTGTTTTTCGTATAGAAAAGAGTGGAGTGTATGTCAGTGCTTCTATCGTTGAAGGCAGGGAATAAAAAGCCTGTCTCAGGAGCGCCGACCACCCAGTCCCTTATGCGGGCTCCGATACGCTGCTCCTTTTCCAGATAGCCAAGGCCCGGCTTTGAAAGTGTGACAGGGCAGATGGCGCAGAGCATGTATTTGTACACCTCCTCGGACTCATCAACGTTGATGTTGTCCTTTGTACGTGTCATGACATCGTAGCTGTCGAGATACAAAAGAATCAAGTAGTTCCCGGCCTCATCGTAGGTGTCGATGACCAGATCATAGTATGTATCGAGCAGAGTCTCATCATTAAGCTCGCTGTCGCGAAGCGCCATGAGAATCTGCTGGCGGCCTCCGACTTCTTCCTCCTCAAGCGGAAACTGCAGATTGAGCAGGTTGTTTCCGAGAGTGCCTGAAAGCACCTTGTTTGAAATCTCGAGATATTTGTAGTATTCATCCTCCTCCAGAGTGAGAAATTTGCCACCGAATTTGCAGACCTTTTCATGGTTGCAGTCCACGTAGCAGCCGACCAGACGACTGAAGGTTGCCTGGTCTTTTTTTAATCTTCGTTTTAGTTCCAATACTTCTTTTTTGTTCATATTATCCTCGCATTATTTCCATGAAAGCTGGAGTTCTCTTTTTTGTGTGACACAATCTGATAGATATAAATTAATAAGTGTCTGGTAAGGAATTCCCGAATTTTCAGCTTGCACTTTAAAATAATCTATTGTATTTTCATCAATATTAATTGTAATTTGTTTTTTTAGTTTTTTTGCGTAAGGATTGCGTTTTGCGTTGGAAAAGTCGTATTCATCTCTCATGATTGATCCTCCTAAAAATCAAAACACTTCTATAATTATATTCTCCATAATTACATTATAAGTACGAAATAATTATTTGTCAATCAAGAAAAAAGATGACAGAGCAACCACAAAATGCTATAATTTAGGAAATCGACGGATTATAATATAAAGGCTGACACAGAGACATCCACAGGTGTCTCTGTTCTTGGATTGAGGCATAAATGGAGCAGAACATGACAAACAATCACATTACAATCGGTATTCTCGCACATGTAGATGCGGGAAAGACAACCCTGTCTGAGGCCATGCTTTACAGCACCGGGCAGATTCGCTCACTCGGGCGCGTGGACCATCAGGACGCATATTTGGACAACGATGCGCAGGAGCGTGAGCGTGGAATAACCATTTTTTCAAAGCAGGCAAGGCTTGATATTTCGCGTGATACAAATGCGGCAGATACTGCAGATGTAACACGCACAGCAAATGCGGCAGATACAGCTCGTACATGGCATGTAGTCATGCTTGATACACCGGGGCATGTGGATTTTTCGGCAGAGATGGAGCGTACCCTTCAGGTGCTCGACTATGCAATACTTGTAATCAGCGCAACTGATGGAGTGCAGGGGCACACGCGCACACTGTGGAGACTTTTAAAGCACTATAACGTGCCGACATTTATTTTTGTAAACAAGATGGATATGCAGGGCACGGATGCGGAGAAAGTGCAGGCAGAGCTAAAGAGCGAGCTGAGTGATGGCTGCGTGGATTTTTCTTCACAGGATTTATTTGAGGAGCTTGCCATGTGCAGCGAGCCTCTTTTAGATGAATTTATGGAATCGGGAGAGCTTACAGATGCGCATATTGCGCAGGCGGTGGCTCAAAGGGAGGTGTTCCCATGCTTTTACGGTTCGGCACTTAAGCTTGACAGAGTGGATACGCTGATTCAGGGACTTTCGAGGTTTATGTGTGAAAGAAATTACCCTGACGAATTTTCTGCCCGCGTATACAAGATAGGCAGGGATGACAGAGGCAGCAGGCTGACATTTTTAAAGGTTACCGGAGGCTGTCTTAGAGTCAGGGACAAAATAGAGTACAAAGCGCATGGCGGTGACGAGGCGAAAGGCCTTCTGATTGAGAAAATCGATCAGATAAGAAAGTATTCCGGTGAAAAATATGAGATAGCTGATGTGGCAGAGGCGGGTGAGATAGTTGCTGTCACAGGTCTTAGCTCGACATTTCCGGGGCAGGGGCTCGGATTTGAGCAGCAGTCCAATATGCCAATCCTTGAACCGGTACTAAACTATAGGATGATTCTGCCGGATGATGTAAATCCGGCGGCATTTATGGAAAAGCTAAAGCAGCTTGAGGAGGAAGACCCACAGCTTTACATAGTGTGGGTGGAGGAGTTTAAGGAAATCCATGTGCAGCTCATGGGACAGGTGCAGATGGAGGTGCTTGTGCGTCTCATAAAGGACAGGTTTGGTGTTGTTGTCACGTTTGGACCGGGCAGCATTGTATATAAGGAAACGATAGCAAGGGCTGTCGAGGGAGTTGGACATTTTGAGCCGTTGCGCCACTATGCAGAGGTGCATCTGCTTTTGTCGCCGGCGGAGCGTGGCAGCGGAATCACGGTTACATCCACCTGCAGTGAGGATGTGCTCGATAAAAACTGGCAGCGCCTCATAGCCACACACGTTGAGGAAAAGGAGCACAGGGGTGTGCTCACAGGCTCAGCGCTTACCGATGTGAAGGTCACTATTCTTACAGGAAGAGCACATGTAAAGCACACGGAGGGAGGCGATTTCCGCCAGGCTACATACAGAGCAATCCGCCAGGGGCTTAAATCCACAGAGAGCGTGCTGCTTGAGCCGTACTACAGCTTTATCCTACAGGTGCCGATGGAGTATGTCGGCCGTGCAATGACAGATCTGGAGCAGAGATTTGCAAGAGCCGAGAGCCCGCAGTTTGCCACAACCGCTGCGAGGGAGATGGCAACAATTACCGGTAAGGCACCGGTTGCGACAATGCAGGATTATGTGAGTCTGGTGCATGCGTATACAAAGGGGCTCGGGCACCTGACACTGGAGCTGTGGGGTTATGATGAGTGTCACAATCCTGCGGAGGTGATTGCGCAGATGCACTATGACAGCGAGGAGGATTTCCGCAATCCGACAGGCTCGGTATTTTGTGCGCACGGCTCAGGCTACGTGGTGCCGTGGGATGAGGTACCGGAGCATATGCATCTGCCGTATGTCTATCACGGGGATGAGTCTGAGGAGGCACTTGCAGCGAGTGCCCGCACACAGAATGCATTTTCAGCGGAGGATGTGCAGGCGCTTGCCGGAAACCGCCGAAGGACGAGCTTTGAGAAAGCAGTTTCCGGTATGTCATCAGTGGAGCTTGATGCGCAGCTTGCAGATGTTTATGCCAGGGAGTTTGGCATGGGCAAAAACGATATCGCAGAGGATCAGAGGCGCAAATGGTCAGGTAAAAAGAAAAATGAGTATGAAGGTCTAAGTGGTAAACCGCGCACCGTAAAGCATGATAAGCACGGCAATCCGATTTATCCGAAGAAATCCCCGGGGGAAGAGTACCTGATAGTTGACGGATATAATATAATATTTGCATGGGAGGATTTAAAGGAGCTTTCACGCATAAACATTGATTCGGCGAGAGATGCGCTGAAGGATGTTTTATCGGATTACCAGGGCTATAAGGGCTGTCATCTGCTGCTGGTGTTTGATGCGTACAAGGTGAAGGGCAATGCCGGAAAGAGAGAGACCTTCCACAACATAGAGGTTGTGTATACAAAGCAGGACGAGACAGCCGATGCATTTATCGAAAAGACTGTGTTTGGCATACGTGACAGGTACAAGGTAACAGTGGCAACCTCTGACGGACTGGAGCAGCAGACGGTCATGAGCCTGGGGGCACTGCGAATGTCAGCCCGCGAGCTTAAGGAGCATATTGATATGACGAAGCGTGCCGGGATGGAGGCATTCATATCACGATAAACGATCATGAATGGTAACAATATGTGTATAAAGAGATGTTTATAAAGACATTTGTATGTCATAAGCAGAGATATTATAATAGTAAACATGCAAGAACATCAGAGATAAGGAGACAAGAAAATGGTAGTAAACGAAAGCATGTACCAGCTCGGAAGCGTGCGCTCAGCAATCAGGGAGCTTTTCGAGTATGGTAAAAAAAGAGCAGCAATTGTAGGTAAGGAAAATGTATATGATTTCTCAATAGGAAACCCGAGCATACCGGCTCCGCAGATAGTAAACGACACAATAAAGGAGCTTGTGACAGATTATGATTCTGTTGCGCTGCACGGCTACACCTCAGCACAGGGAGACGTGGAAACGAGAGCGGCAATAGCTGAATTTTTGAACAACACACATGGCACACATTTTAATGCAGACAACCTTTACATGACAATGGGAGCAGCGGCATCGCTGTCAATCTGCTTTCGTGCGTTGACAAGTGACGCATATGATGAGTTTATTACCATAGCGCCATATTTCCCGGAGTACAAGGTATTTGTGAATGCAGCAGGAGCAAGGCTTGTAGAGGTGCCTGCAGACACAGAGCATTTTCAGATAGATTTCGATGCGCTTGAGGAGAGAATCAATGCGCACACCAGAGGTGTCATAATCAATTCACCAAACAACCCATCCGGCACAGTCTATTCTGAGGAGACCATCAAAAAGCTCTCAGACCTCCTTGAGAAAAAGTCTAAGGAGATAGGAAGACCGATATTCATTATCGCAGATGAGCCGTACAGGGAGATAGTTTACGACGGAATCAAGGTACCGTTTGTGACCAAATATTACGACAACACACTGGTATGCTACTCATACAGCAAGTCACTTTCACTGCCGGGAGAGAGAATAGGATACGTCCTCGTGCCTGATGAGGTGTACGATAAGGCAGAGCTGTATGCAGCAGTCTGTGGTGCGGGAAGAGCACTCGGTTACGTGTGTGCACCAAGCCTGTTCCAGAAGATGATAGTAAAATGCCAGGGGGCAACCGGTGATATCAATGCCTACAAAGAAAACAGAGACCTTCTGTACGAGGGACTCACAAGGATAGGCTATCACTGCTTCAAGCCGGACGGAGCCTTTTATATGTTTGTAAAGGCACTCGAGGATGACAGCAATGCATTCTGCGAGAAGGCAAAGGAGGAGGATGTGCTCATAGTAGCAGCAGACGGCTTCGGCTGTCCGGGCTGGGTGAGAATATCATACTGTGTGGACAGGGAAATGATAAAGCACTCTATGCCTGCGTTTGAAAAGATATACAACAAGTATAGTAAATAATAGTTACAAAAAAATAATCCAAAAAAGCGCCGAAAATTGTCTAAAAAATATGTAATTTTCGGCGCTTTTATTATGCAGTTTTCACAAAGTTGTCTCCGTGTGACCGTTGTGTGACCATTGTTTTGTATAATGGAATGAAGAGTGGGAATATAAATAAAATCGTAACGGAATAGTTACAAAAAATACTATAGAAAAGGAGATATGAGAGTGTTTAATAAAAAACTTAACAGGTTACTAGCAATCATGCTAGCTTCTGTAATGGGTGCGACATCGCTTCCGGCAACACAGGTAAGTGCTGATACACCCTCTTCAGAGTATGATATATCTAACGACGCAGCTTCGGATGATATATCTGACAGTAAAATTCCAGATGAACAGGATTCGGATAATAATGCCACCGAGGAAAAACAGCCACAGCAGCTGACGGTAGAGTATACACCGGCGGATGATATTTATGTGGGGAACAAAGTTGTTCCGGTGGTAAAATCCGACAGGGCGGATGCAGCCGTTGACAATTTAAAATACACTGTTGTAGAAGGCAAAAATCTGATTGAAAAGGATACAGACTTTGCATCAAACGGTATATGGACAGCAAAGGATACCGGAACTGTAAGGATAAAGGTGACAAAAGCAGAAGATGACAAATATAAGTCAGCAGAGGCAGAATATACTGTTACCATCAAAGAATATGATTACAGCAGTATGAATAACAGCCTGACAGGGACAATGCTGCAGGGTACACAGTTTTATGTAGAAGCACCTACATTATCGCTGGCAAGTGACAATCAGGCGGTATATGTGGTTAGAAAAGGTGATGAATGGATTGAAGCTGATAAATATCAGCTTATGCCACAGCAGGGTGATAACAGACAGACTCTTGTAATAGCACGTAAGGACAAGGAAAGCGGAGCTATCACAGATATTGGAAGTCTGCGGCTCGACTACAAATATGATACACAGCCTCCAAAGATAACATTGAATCCAAAGGAGGATGATAAACCTGCTTTCACAAAGGATGCTGTGGATTATTATGGAAATGTCAGAAAAGTAGACATGAATATCCACGATGTCTCTTTGGATGATGGTTCCACACAGCTTTGGGTAAAGGTTGATGACCGGGAAGAATTCGATGTATTTGATGTCGATAATGCCCAGAAGCTGATTGATGCAGGAATAGAGTATAGTGACTGGATCGTGACAGGGGCTGATTATAGCAGCTGCATCACATTTGGTACAAAAGCGGATGAGGAACACAAATATCAGATAATCGGAATGTATGCGAAGGATCAGGCGGAGCATGAGTGTAATGATACAAGCTCAATAGAGCAGCCGTTTTATGTGGATAGAAAAGCGCCTTCAGGTACTATTGGATATGATGCTGATTTAATAGACGAGCAGAATATGGTCAGTCAGCAGGCATCAAATGTATATGGACAGCTGGAGGATATCAGCGGAATAAAGCAGGCATTCTACTATGTGAATAAATCAGATGAAAGTGGCAGTATTTTAAATGATGAGCAGGTAAAAGCGCTTGATGATTCAGCATGGAAGCCGTTAGAGCTTATTGAGGATACATATGAAGCCCGATATAAGTACAAGATTAATACATCTGATCTGAAGGATACTTCATATAACGTATATGTAAAGGCTCAGGACAATTGTAATGGCGAGACAGCATTTTTCTCCACATCGAAGCTGGTTGTTGATACCCTGCCACCGGAGCTTACAGTGTCCCAGGATACCATGACAGCAGCCGATGAAAAAGGCTGGCATAAGGATGATATAAGCTATATCGTTAAGGCTGATGACAGCTTATCAGGAATTAAGAGTGTTGAATACACTGTATTTGATGGGAAAAGGAAAATTGTATCAGGACAGACTGTTGAGCTTGACGAGAGCGGGGAAGGAAGGATAACCATTCCGGCAACAGAGCAGTTTAACGGAATTGATCTGATGCTTTCAGTAAAGGCAACTGATTATGCCGGTCTTAAGACAGAGGTTAAAGGTGACAGCTTCAAGTTCAGCATGGACAGTCAGTCACCTGATGTCAGTATAGAGCCTGAAGCGGGCAAAAACAGAAAATATTTCAATGACGATGTCCGTATAAAAACAAGTGTAGCTGACAGCATTTCAGGTGTTGTATCAGCAAAATACCAGATAGTGACAGATGATCAGTCAGTATCGGATGATGAAGGTGCATGGAATGAGCTTGATGAATCAGGAATCATAAATGTATCGGCTGAGGCTTATCTGGATAAAAAGGTAGATGTATATGTTAAAGCTGTTGATGAGGCAGGAAACGTGACTGTAGCGGATTTGACAGCAAGCGGCAGCCAGCCATTTTATATTCACAAGGCAGCGCCTGCAATAACAGTGACATATGGTACATCTGAGCAGCCGGATCCACAGTGCATCAGCAGTGTAAAAGGCACTGAGTATTACAGGGAAAACAGGATTGCAACCATTTCGGTAAAAGAGAATGAGCTTTTCTTTGACCCCGATGAAACAAAAATCAATGTAAAGGTTGATGGAAATGAACAGACACAGTCAGATGCATGGTCTGAAAAGTCATACTGGGTAAAGACAGGCGAGGGAGCAGAAGCTGTTTACAGTAAGCAGCTCGTATTCAATGCAGGACACAAGTATGAGCTGAGTGTCAGTGCAAAAGATTTGTGTGGTAATTCAGATAATGGATTTGAGATAGAAGGAGACAAATCAGCAGAGTTTGTAATTGACGTACAGTCGCCGACAGGAAATATCAGGTTTGACGGACTTTCAACAGGCATGGATACCGTGTGGGATTTATTGCTGCCAAAAGACAAATATGAGATTTCAAGATTTGCTGCCAAGAAGGTTAATATTGCCGGACAGCTTAGAGATGAGCATGGCGGCATCAAGTCAGCAGAGTATTTCGTTTCAGCAGAGGATGCAATAATTGACGTAGACAGTATTCAGGAGGCTGACTGGAAGACACTTGACAGCCTTAATGAGGATGGCACCTTCAGTGAACCGATAGAATGCGAGAACAAAAACTGCGTGGTATATGTCAGGGTTACAGATTTAAGCGGTAATGTTTCATATATCAGCACAAATGGATTGGTAGTTGATACATGCGCACCGGCAATATCAGTCATCACACCTGAGACAGCATCAGGAGTGTACAGTGCAGATGTGCCGGTAAGTATAGAGGTATCAGATGAGAATGCCACAGGAGTTGCATCAGGAATAAAGAGCGTAAACTATACGGTAACAAATATGGGACAGACGACACAGGATGGAACATTATATAGCTATGATAAGACAGCAGCGGGCTTAAAAGATCTGGAAAATCATGTAACAGAGCAATTTGACATAAGCGCGGCTTCAAACAACAGTAATGAAGTGCGTATAGATGTTACCGCAACAGACAATGCAGGAACGGCATACACAGTAACAAAATACATAAAAATAGATACAACAGCACCAACAGTGCAGGTAAGCTATGACAATAACAGTGCAGATACATCATTTGGAGACACAGCATACTTCAAAGCACCGCGAACAGCAACCGTAAAAGTAACAGAGCGTAACTTTGATGCATCAAAGGTAGCAGCGGAAATAAAAGCCGCAGCAGGTAAGGCACCTGCTCTTTCAGACTGGAGCACAGAAGGTGGAAGCGGTAACGGTGATGATACAGTACATGTTGCCACAATATATTACGGACATGATGACGATTACACATTTGGAATCGGAGTAAAAGACATTGCGGGAAATGCCGCAGCAGGAGTGGATTATGCAAATTCGCTTGCACCGACAAAATTTACAATTGATACGACAGCACCTGTTATTTCGGTAGTATATGATAACAACAGTGCATCAAACGGAAACTATTATAATAACAAGAGAACAGCAACTGTGACAATCACAGAGCACAATTTTGATACAAGCAGAATAGCACTGAGCATGACTGCGCAGGATGCAGGAAAATCAGTAGCAGCACCGGCATTTGGAAGCTGGTCAGATAATGGTGATATACATACGGCAACATTAAGCTTTGATGCGGATGCCACATATACATGGTCACTTGCATATACAGACAAAGCCGGCAATAAGGCAAAAGACCTTGCAAAGCAGGAGTTCTGCATAGATACGACAAAGCCTGTTGTAACAATCAAAGGTGTAACCCCGGGCTCAGTAAACAATAATTCAGGAAATATGTCATTTGTAATAGAGTGCACAGATACTAATCTTGAATACTTTTCACCGGTGCTTACAGTTGTGGTATATGAAAATAGCAGATTCGTAAGAAAAACGATTACCGGAAATGTGATATCAATTTCAAACGGACAACGTGTAGAGTTTAGAAATCTCAATGAGGATGGAGTGTATTCACTGACATGCCATGCACAGGATAAGGCTGGAAATTCTTATGAAACAGTCAATATTATAGATGCAGGCGGAAAGCAGGTGACAGAGACTGCAGGGCAGGGAGAAAAATTGATGGATTTCTCCATAAACAAAGGCGGTTCAATCTTCTCGCTGGATGACAATACGATGAAGCTTGTAAAGGATTACTATGTGCAGAAGGTATACCATGATGTGGTAGTCAGAGAGATAAATCCGGATGAAGTTACCAGCTGTACTGTCAAAGTAAATGGAAAAGCACTTAAGCAGGGAACAGACTTCAGTGTGAATAATGTAAGTGAAAGCGATGGCTGGCATAAGTACGAATATGTGATATCAAATGCGGTATTTGAAAAAGAGGGTCAGTACAATATCGTTGTGGAGACAAAGGACAAAGCAGATTCAGTTGCCTACAGTGATGTGAAGAGTGTAAATATTGAATTTATTGTGGACAAGACAGCACCTACATATACATTGACAGGTGTAGATAAAAACAATGAAAACTATATTGGCTCAAAGAATGCAGTATTGATGCCGAAGGATGATGGCGGAAAGCTTGGACGTGTAAAGATTACTGTAGTGGGCAAGGATGACAAAGAAAAAAAGGTTATCAAGGAAATGTCGGGAGACGATATGCTTGACTATCTGGACAAGCATGACGGAAAGATAGAGTTTGAAGTACCTAAGGAGGTGCTCTCTGCAAAAGACGGTGATTCAAGGCTTATGGTAGAGTGTGCAGACTGTTCTGTTGACGAAGGTGGAAAGACCAATAAAGTGAAAAAAATATATGGTAAGGATACAGAAGCAGATACAGAGATTGCCGAAGATGATGTACCTATGGAATCAAATTCGTCAGATGTCAAATCAGTAGAAACAAACAATGATAAGGCAGTATATATAATTGGAGCAATATTATTATTTGTACTTATAATTGCGATATTGATAATCGTTTATTATATGAGAAAAAAGATGAAAGAAAAGAAAGACAATGATGAGCAATAAGATAATTACCTATGTATTTACATCACCATGTGGTGGTGTGGGAAAAACAACAATGTCTGTGGCATGCGCGAAAGCGCATGCCCTTCAAGGCAGACTTGGCAACGAAGATTTTGAATTCTGGGAGGAGTGAGTATGAGATTTGAAATAGCAGCTGACACGGACAGAGGAATCGTAAAAGAAACTAATCAGGATAGTCTGATGGTAAAGTGCTTCTCAACATGCAAAGGAGACATGGCATTTGCAGTATTATGTGACGGCATGGGCGGCTTATCGAAGGGTGAGCTGGCCAGTGCCACTGTAGTCAGAGCATTTGACAGATGGAGTGACGAGCAGCTGCCTGAGCTTTGCAAATCGTCGACCCCGGATATTGACAGTCTGATTCTGGAAAGACAGTGGGATGAAGTAATACAGCAGCAGAACGAAAAAATAAAAGCATATGGCAAAGCACATGCAGTAAACATGGGAACAACAGTGGTAGTGCTGCTTGTCACGCAAAAAGCCTACTACATTATAAACGTGGGCGATTCCAGAATATATAGCCTTTCAGACCATATAGAAAGGCTTACGACAGACCAGACATATGTACAGCGGGAAATTATGAATGGAAATATGACACAGGAGCAGGCTATGAGAGATCCGCGAAGGAATGTACTGCTGCAGTGTGTCGGGGCATCAGCAGAAGTAAAGCCGGAGTACAGGACCGGGGCAATGAAAAATGGAATGTCACTTCTGCTTTGTTCAGATGGCTTCAGGCATGAGGTATCAGAACAGGAAATCTATGAGATGCTGAAAACGGCAGCAACTGTAGATGGGCAGAATATGCACGACAGACTGGAGCAGCTCATCAGACTAAGCATGCAAAGAGGAGAGCGCGATAATATAACAGCAGCGCTCATAAAGGCACAGTAGGAGGAACAGATGCTTGAAATAGGCTCTTTAATTGACGGAAAATACAAGATACTAAACGAAGTTGGACACGGCGGAATGAGCGTTGTGTACCTGGCTATGAATGAAAGGGCAAACAAACAGTGGGCAATAAAAGAGGTCAGAAAGGATGGAGTAAAGGATTTTGAGGTGGTAAAGCAAAGTCTTGTTGCGGAGACCAATATGCTCAAAAAACTGAGCCATCCCAGTCTTCCTGATATTGTCGATGTCATAGATGAGGATGACAGATTCCTTATCGTAATGGATTATATAGAGGGAAATTCTCTCAAGACAGCATTGCAGGAGTACGGAGCCCAGTCGCAGAAAAATGTGATAAAGTGGGCCAAACAGCTATGCGATGTTCTTGGATATCTGCACTCACAGAACCCGCCAATCATATATCGTGATATGAAGCCGGCAAACATAATGCTAAAGCCTGATGGAAATGTGGTGCTTATAGATTTTGGAACAGCAAGGGAATATAAGGAAAATAACATAGAGGATACAACATGTCTTGGCACGATGGGATATGCTGCACCGGAACAGTTTGGTGGAATGGGGCAGACAGACGCGAGAACAGATATATATTGTCTGGGAGCCACAATGTATCATCTTGTTACGGGAATGAATCCCTGTGAGCCACCTTACGAAATAAGGCCGATCAGAGAAATTGACCCAACATTGTCAGGTGGTCTTGAACGTATTATTACAAAGTGTACACAGCCGGATCCAAACAACAGATATCAGAGCGCAGCTGAGCTGATGTATGACCTTGAGCACTATACAGAGATTGATGACATGTATAGGAAGAATCTAAAGAGAAAGCTTGCGGTATTTATCACCACATCAGTTTTGACGATGCTGCTTGGAACAAGCACAGTATTAAGCTATTGTGCGGCAGAACACAAAAAAAATGAAAACTATAATAGCATATTAAAAGAAGCGGATACCTATGACAATTATGACAATGGATATTACACGGCTATAGTCACCGACCCGACAAGGACGGAGGCATATCTTAAGCTGAATGACAAACTGACAGACGATTTTGTGCTGGACAGGGATGAGGCGCAGATATTGAACAGGCTGATGGTAGGTATAGATTGCAAGGACCACAATGGCCGGGTGCATACATATGATGTCATGGCAAAGCTGAAAGGAAAAAATCCAAAGGGATATGAGGATGTATGCTATAAGATTGGTGAAAGCTTTTTATTCTACTACGAAATCAATGTGGAAAAAGACAGATACTCCAGTGCGGCGCAGTGGTTCAAGGAAGCGAAGGAGAATCATCCGGAGGCAGGAATATACTGTGAGATATCAGATTGTCTGACATTGATTAGCCAGTATGATGGAGCAAAGATACAACAGACAGAAAAAACATATGAAGAATACAAAAAGCTATGGAAGCAAATAAATGAGCTATATGCAAAATCAGAGGATTTTGACAGCGTAGACGCAAAGATTCAGGTATGGAATGAGATAGATGATATAGTTGACACAAATATCACATCATTTATAGCAGTGACAGATAAGGATAAAGTTATGGATTTATTACATACGATAAAGGACAAAACAGAAAAGCTGGATAAATCCATAATGCGCGAGCAAATAACAGGATTGCAGGATAATATAGACAAAACAATTGAGAAGGCACAGAGCGTGAAGGAGGAAAACAAAGATGACTTATAATCAGTACAGGATGATATTTTACGTATCCTTCACCGCATTTTCCATAATGCTTATAGCTTCAATAGTCATACTTATAGTGCTTGAAATACCTAAGGTCATAGGTGCACTTACCGGAAAATCTGCCCGGAAAGGAATTGCAGCAATTGTACAAAAGCAGACAGCGGGACATATTGACATAACATCGTCCGGTCCGATAGCACCGTCATATAACCTGGCAGGGGAGAATAAGAAAAAGCCGGGATATACACAAAATATAGATGAAACTACTGTGCTGGATGCACCGACAGAAGTATTGCAGGATGAAACCACAGTATTGGAAGATATAACCGAAAAGCTGCAAAAAACCAATATCAGGTTCGAAGTAACAAAGAAAATAGAATTTTTACATACGACAGAATGTATCTCATAAGGAATGGAAAATAGCGAATGTCTAAATTAAAAGTAAGCATAAAAAAATCGACCGTTACTGCCATGATGAAGGCAGGACGAAAGGAAAGAATAAATGAAACCGAACTAAGCCAGCTAGCCAGAATAAAACCATGTGGAATCATGCATGTGACAAAAACAAAAAAAGACAGTGTCATATATACGTGCCCTGCAAATATAAATCTTACCGATAGATTGAAAAAAGCCATAAGCAAATATGATTTCTTTTTCATGATTGAGCAGATAGTAATAATGGTTGAGGATGTATACAATAACGGACTGAACGTAAACAGTGTTCGTTTTAATATGGATGACGTATACATAAACGAGATGACAAAAGAGATGTACTTTATATATTTTCCGATAGTAGGAGGACAGGAAAGTGCAGATATTGTCGGGTTTATAGAAAACATAATTTATACAATGACACCTGTTATCAATGAGGATACGAATTATATATCCAGATTTATGTATTATGTCAGAAGCTTCCATGGCTTCAACGGCAATGCAATAGAAAAATATATCTCACGCGAAGAGCGTGCAGTTGTGAACGTGCTGAAAAACAAAGCAGTGACAATGCAGCAGACAATGCAGCAACAGATAATGCAGCAACAGACAATGCAGCAACAGACAATGCAGCAACAGATAATGCAGCAGGTAATGCAGGGCAGCATGGATGGAACTACAGTGTTGTCAGATGATGGCATATCCGTACAACAGATACAGCAGATGCAACCGGTGAACTATCATTTTGCAAGTCTTACAAGGCAGGTAACAGGTGAAAAGATAGAGCTTGGCAAACCATCGTTTGTGCTGGGAAAGAATCCGGAAAAGTCAGATTATGCGGTAGCAGACAATACGAATATCAGCAGGGTGCATGCAGTGATAACCATGCGAAACGGACGTTATTATGTAATGGACCAAAATTCTACCAATGGCACATTTATCAATGGAAGGATAATAAAGGCGGGGCAGGAAACAGAAATATTACCGGGAGACTGTCTGATGTTAGCTAATGAGGAATTTATATTTAATGAATAGAAAAGTATTGGAGTGCGAAAATGGATGAGAATGAAAAGAAAATAGTAAATTTTATAGACGAAATCAGGGGACAGACACACGAATTGGAGATACCCCTAAATATATCTGCAAATACTTTAATAATAGCATTAAAAAGAGCATATGATTTAAATTTAGATGAGAATAATACTACAGAGTGTTATATGGCATGTGAATATCCAATAGCATTTTTAAAAGGGAACAGGACACTTGCAGATTTTGGAATCAGAAATGGTTCATCAATTATATTCAGGAGATAATGAAAATGGATAATTTTGGATGGTCAATAGCTTTAGTTCCGGGAACACCTCTTATTATAGGAGATACGCCGGATGCTCATATACAGCTGCAGGGGGCTTATGGAAGGGCAGCAAGAATAGCATTGCAGATGGATAAAAGCATGATGTATTCGATACTATCAAAGTATAGTGGTGATTACGATACATGTGTTAATGATAAAATAATACAGAAATCCGCTAAGATAAATAATCATGACTTTATATCGATAGGTGATTTTATGGCATATTACAATAGAGGAAAGATTTATTTTGATTATGGAGTTATCAAAACTAATGGTGTAGATGTCAGACCGGAAAGTATGAGTATACAGACAACATACCCTGTTTTTATTCGTAATACCAGGATACAGGTGAAAATGGATGAGACTCCGATAGATATACTTGAACCCGGAACTGTACCTAAAAAGCCAGAATTAAATTTGATTACAACATTGTTTCCACCAGTATTTATGATGGCAATGATGATGCTGCTTAAAGGTACAATGAGCGGATCAAGTAGTTCATTTATGATGTTTAGTGTATGTTCAATGGGAGTGGGTGTACTTACATCAATATTTGGTATTGTAAACAGAGAAAAGCAGTATAAGAAGACTTGTATTGAACGACAAGATACTTATAAATTATATATCGAAAAGAAACGTAAAGAAATTGAGAATATTCGAAGAGAGGAGCTGGATTGCCTAAATGATCAGTATTACAGTACAGTACAGGATATAAGTCATATAGAAAATTTTGATACAACTTTGTTTGACCGTATTCCAACAGATCATGATTTTCTGGAAGTGTACTTAGGACGTGGAAATGTAGAGTCATTACGTCAGATTAATTATAAGAAACAGGAGAAGCTGGAGGTTGGAGATGAATTGAGTAGTATTCCAAATCATGTTGCCGATGAATACAGAGATATAGAAAAAGCCCCTCTTACATTGAGTCTCAGGGATGCTAATGCTGTTGGAATAGTGGGTAATGAAGAATCACTTTATTGCATGATGAAAAATATAATAGTGGATATAATAAGTAGGCAATATTATGGAGATATTAATCTTTATGCATTGATAGATAAGGATGAAAAAAAATACAAATGGTTAAAAAACCTAAAATCAATACAGGGAACCAGAGGATGTCGAAATATAGTTTGTGATCAGGAAAGCAGAAACAGGGTGTTCGATAATCTCTATAAAGAGCTGACATTGAGACAGGATGAAAATACAAGTGGAAGATTTAATATTGTCGTTGTTATGGAAGACTATGGAATAAAAAGTCATCCAATTTCTAAGTTTATAGAGCATGCTTCAGAACTTGATACAGTATTTTTGTTTTTTGAGTCAAAGCTTTCACTGTTGCCACTTTACTGTAGTCATATCATAGATATATTTGATTATGAGAGTGCCATGGTATATGATTCGCAGAATAAGATGCATAAGAAATACTTTGAGTATGAGAGTATAGATGATGAAAGTATGGAAAATATAGTCCGCATTCTGGCACCGGTAGAGTGTGAAGAAATCAGTCTTGCAGGAGCATTGAGAAAAAATATTTCATTGTTTGAACTTCTTGGAGTTAATTCAGTGGAAGGATTGAATCTTGATAGCAGATGGGAAAATTCAAAGATATATGAGACGATGGCTGTGCCACTTGGTGTAAATGTTAAGGATGAAATAGTGTATCTGAATCTTCATGAAAAATTTCATGGACCGCACGGACTTGTGGCAGGAACAACGGGTTCTGGAAAAAGCGAGATTTTGCAGACATTTATACTTGGAGCAGCTACATTGTTTCATCCATATGAGATTGGATTTTTGATAATTGATTTCAAAGGAGGAGGAATGGTAAATCAGTTCAAGGATTTACCACATCTGATTGGAGCTATAACTAATATAGATGGAAATGAAGTACAGAGATCGTTAAAATCTATCAAAGCAGAGCTTATGAAGCGGCAAAATTATTTTGCGGAGGCCGGTGTAAATCACATAGATAAATATATTCAGTTATATAAAGAGCATAAGGTATCTGAGCCATTGCCACATCTTGTGATAATAGTTGATGAATTTGCAGAACTTAAAGCAGAACAGCCTGAATTTATGAAGGAGCTTATTAGTACAGCACGAATAGGTCGAAGTCTTGGGGTTCATCTTATACTGGCCACTCAAAAACCAAGTGGAGTTGTAGATGGACAAATATGGTCAAATTCAAAGTTTAAGCTGTGTTTGAAGGTGCAATCAAAAGAGGATAGTAATGAAGTATTAAAAACACCATTGGCGGCTGAAATAAAGGAACCAGGACGTGCTTATCTCCAAGTTGGAAATAATGAAATATTCGAGTTACTACAGTCAGCATACAGTGGGGCAGCGGCTGTATCAGAAGGGGAAGAAGAAGATAAGGAGTTTTCAATTTATGAGTTGGATTTTTCTGGCAAAAGGAGTCTTGTTTATCAGAATAAGAAGAAAAAACAGAAAAGCAAAACACAGTTGGAAGCAGTTGTGGATTATATAAAAGATTTTTGTGAGCATACAGGTATAGAGAGGCTGCCAAGTATATGTATGCCACCGCTTCCGGAAACAATTGCTTATGAACAGTCAGAGAAAAAGTCAGGAAGTGAAATATGGGTAAACATAGGTATAGTTGATGAACCGGAGCGTCAGCTTCAGAAAAAACTGGAATTAAATCTTTCAACGCAGAACTATATGATTATAGGTTCAGCACAGAGTGGAAAGACTAATTTGTTACAGACAATCATAAGAGGAGTAGCTGAAAATTATACTCCTCAGGAGGTTAATTTATATATCATAGATTTTGGTTCCATGATATTGAGAAACTATGCAAATTTAAATCATTGTGGAGGAGTGGTATGTTCTGATGATGATGAAAAGCTGAAGAATCTGTTTAAATTATTGAATAAAGAGATTAATTTAAGAAAGGAAAAACTTGCAGAGATAGGTGTAAGCTCATTTTTGGCATATAAGGAAGCCGGAAAAACAGACCTTCCACAGATAATTGTCCTGATAGATAATATGACAGCTTTAAAGGAGATGTATTTACAGGATATAGATTATTTATTGCCTTTATTCAGGGATGGAATTGCTGTTGGAATGACATTTGTAGTAGCTAATTTACAGACATCCGGAATTGGACAGAGGTATCTAAGCAATTTTGAAGGAAGAATAACATTGTTTTGTAATGACTCTTCAGAATACAGTATGATGTTAAACGGAGTACGTTTGTCTATTCCTAATACACCGGGACGATGCATGGTGCAGTTGGATAAAGAAGTATTGGAGGCACAATTGTTTATATCATTTGAGGGAGAAAAAGAATATGAACGTGTACAGAAGATAAAGAGTTTTGTCGATGAGCAAAACGATAAATATATAAATCAAAAAGCAAAAGTTATTCCAGGAATTCCAAAAGAACTGACATTGACATATATTCAGTCACAATTTACGGAAAGTATAAGTGATGACAAAGTGATAATAGGTCTGGATTATACAAGTATATTACCGGTGGCAGTTGAATTAAAGAGCGGAGATGTGCTCTCCCTGACAGGAAAGAATCAGACAGACAGGGAGACTTTTGCAAAATATTTCATGGATACAATTGTTCAAAAGGCATCCGGCAATACGGAGCTATATGTATTGGATGATGCGACAAAGAAAATGGGAGAATGTGAATTTAATCCTAACACCGCAATGTATCTGACCTCATATCATGATGTACCACCTATGATTGAGGAAATAAATCAGAGAATTGAGCAACGATATGAGATGTATTCGGCAGGAATGTTTGACGAGTTAGAGATGGAACCATGGATTATTCTTGTGATAGATAGTGCAGATATCATGTTGAATATGAGTGGAGATAATAAAATAATGAAATATATGAAGGAATGGCTCGGTAAATATAAGAACATGAAAATATTCGTATTTATGCCAGATATAGAAAATAATTCTATCAGCTTTAATTCTCCTGAGATGCTTAAGATAGTGAAAGATAACAGGCATTACATGGTATTTGATGATGTATGTAATATTAAGATATGTGACATCTCAGTTAGTGCAAGTAAAAAATATTCAAAACCTATAGAGACAGGGGATGCTTATTATATAAAGGACAATGAATTGGTAAAGATTAAAGTTGTCAGACAATCATGATGGAATACTGCTTAGCAGTTTTACCATAAATAAATTTAAAGGAGGCCAATGAAAATGGCAATTAACAAAGTCGATTATGACGTATTAACAACAGGAGTATCAGTATACTCAAATCAGGCGGGAGCAATTGATGATGTCATCAAAACCCTCGTAAATATGAATGGACAGTTACAGGATGGATGGACAAACCAGACAGCCGATGCATTCATCGAGAGATTCGAAAGCGAATACAAGCCTGCCCTTTATAAGGTAGAAGAAGCTGTACAGAGTATTTCTGATTTCATCAACAGCTACATGCAGAACAGACAGGACGATGATGCAAGAGGAGCCGCAGCAGTAAGAGGCTAATCAGAGTCATTTTTTGAAGGTAAATGCGGCATTTGCCGCATTTACCTTCAATATCCTATATGAGAATGAATGATAAGGAGAATAATGCAATGGTACGAGACTTTTCAGGCGAGGCAAAACAGGAACTCCTGCAATATGTGGATAGTATAATATCAAAACAAAGATGGGAAGAAATAGCAAATACAATAGTATTTTATAATGTCAGTATTCCCGTTATAGTTAGCCGGTTGGGAATTAAGGAATGTATAGATAGTGTTGGAAATTATTATAGTAATTTGATCAATAAAAACAAGGCAACAAAACGGCAGATAGAAGAAATATTTGCAAATGTACAAAGCATAGACACAAAATATATGGGAAAACTCTCACAGTATATAAATACAGGAAACCTGTGGGTTAAATATATAGATGATCTTTCGGGGTTAATTGATCCGAATGGCGGAAATCTTGATATTAAAAAATATAAAGCAATTTTGGATGCGGATAAAGAGAAATTGAATGCAGCAAATATGAGTGTGGTTAAAACACTTGTAAGTGATGGAAAAGTGGATGAAGCAACTGATTATGTGGATGTAGTTGATAATCTTGATTTGACATATGATGAATTTATGGCGTTAAGCGATGAGGAGAAGATGGCATATTTAAGTGGAACTTCTAATTGGCTGACTACATTATATCCTAATGTTGAAATGGAAGAGGGAATATATGAGATAACGGTACCGCTCGGTGTGGATATGTCTGCTACTTATAATGTAACGGTATCGGGCTCAGTAGAGACTGATAGCAGTGAAACTATAAATGTAACGATTGATCAGCAGCAGATAGTGCTTGCTAATGCACAGAAATTTGAGATTGATAATATGTCATTATCATTAGATAGAGATGAGGCTAAAATAGAAGATAAATTTGGAAGTGGTAAATTTGCATTTGGTTATAATAAAGATGAAAAAATATTTTTAAATTCGGTAATAAAAAATGGAGAATCTGAAATGAAATATGGAGCTTCGATAGATGTATCTTCAATATCAATACAATGCAAAGTTACTACGCAATTAGAACAAAATTTAGCAGTAACTTCAAGTGTCAAACTTGAAAAATCAAATAATGTGGATATGAAAAATTGGAGTGCAGTGAGAGTAGAAGAGGAAAAAGAAAATTTAGATCAAGTATATTGGGAAATGGATCCTTTATATAGAGAATCAAGTATGAAGAAAGCAGAAATATTTATAGCAGATGGTATTTCTTTGACTCAGATACTAGAAATTTTAATGCGGTTGGCACAGTATATTTAATGAGAATGAAGGGAGTAAATTATAGTGAAAAAATATGTCAGCACAATTATTTTTATATCTATTATAGTAATATCAGTATTAATGGGAGTTAGACAGTATAAAAATGATGAGAGCTTAAAATCTAAAGAAAATGAACCTCAAACAGAGGTATCATGGGCTACTCCATGGGGAATGGCAACCATGAAGAAAGTAGCTGATTTGAATGAAACAGAAAGCTATGATACGACTAAAAGCTTTTATAAGGATTATGATGATACTGGATTGGAAACTTGCATATTAACTGGAATATTTGCAGATAGTGAGGAAGAGGCAATAAAGCAGGTAAGAGAAACAGGACATTGTAGGTATGCCTATATGACGGAAGATGGAAAATGTGAGATTAAGTTGACAGAAGAGGAGAAAACTTGGTGGATAGATTCTGCAAAAAAAACAGTAGACAAAATTATTGAAAAAAATGTTGATAATGAGGGATATACATTTGTATTAAGCGAGGATTATAAAGAACTTCAAGTATTTGCAAATAAAGATGGAAAGCTAAGTGAATTTCAAGCGGATATAACAAATTTAGTTTATGCTATAGAAATTATTCAGTTGTTTTCTGGCGCGGATGACTGGAATGTAGTGATTACAGTGACAAATACTGAGAATGGAGTGGAGATTGCAAAGGCTAATTGTCCAAAGGAGGAATTGATAATTGAGCCTGAAATGTGGGATGAATAAGGAGAAATGATATGAAACAATACGTTATATGGAAAGGGATAGCAAGTGTAGAAATCCCAGACAGTTTTCAGGCTGCTACGATAGGTGAAAAAAGAAAAATATTTGGAAATTATCGTAAGCTGCCTGACTTTGTGTTACTGGACAGACAGCATGGAATACGGATCAGCTGTGTAGACACCGATCGTATAGAAAATCTTAAAAAAATGGATATAGAGCAGACGGCTCAATTTATGTCACATATTTATAAAAGAACAGTTCCCGGGTATAGATGTCATGGTATATACAAAAGGGCAGATGATGATGAAGTATGTGCCATATTGTATACGCATTATATTTTAAATGATACACTGTATACAATGTCATTGATATATAAAGAGCAGGACACAATTCATTTATTACAGTGTACATGCAGCAACGCAGATACAGTTGAATGGCATCCTGTATTTAAAAATATAGTGGAATCAATATGTTTTAATAAAAAGGAGAAACGACATGACAAAGGGACAATGTAGGACAGCAATATCACAAAATCAGCAGAATATTAGACAATATAACTCGCAAATTGCACAACTGAAAAATGATATAGATGAACTGAACAGGGTAAAAGGAAAGATAGTTGAATTACAGAATACATTGGCTGACTGTAAAGGAGCCAGTAAAGCTAAACTTGATTCTACAACAGGCTTAAATAATGTGAGCCATAAAATACTATCAGGCATTTATGATGGAATGGGAAATTTGCTTACGGGACATCCTTATACGAAAGTACATAATGGTCTTGAAAGTGCAATAACGACAATTACAAATGAAATAGCCAAAAAGCAGGCACAGATATCCGATTTGAATTCAAGCATAAATAATTGCAATACACAGATAAATAACATGAACAGTGAAATATCAAGAATAGAGGCAGATGAAGCACAGAAAGCTCAAAAGGCAGCAGCTGAAAAAGCAAAAACAAACACAAAGCCAAAGAAAAAAGCAAAAAGAAAAATAAGAAAGTAGAAGGAGAATATCAATATGGCAGGAACAGAACTGATAATAGATGATGATTATGTAAATGAAATGGCGGATTTTTTAAATACAACAGCAACAAATCTGCAGGAAGGTATTGACCGATATATACAAATACTTGAGAATATCAGAAGAGATGCGATAAAACAGGGAGCAACGGCAGATGCATTGGACACATTCATTTCGTATGCAAAAAATTTATCAAATGTAGTAGAAGAACTTGGTCAGACAGCCAAGGAAACCTGTAATACTTTTATATCAGATGTTGATGAAAGTGACGAATTTTTATTTTAAAAGAAAGGGGAATAGAAAATGCAAGTAAAGACAACACAGGTTGGAGGAACAGGACAGGCAGCCACTGTTATAGACAGTGAGGCTCTCGGATTACAGATAACACAGTTGGAAAGCTTATATAATACATGGCTTGATACATCAGAAGCAGCTCCGGATGTAGGGGCATGTGGAGGAAGTACGATAATAGCAATAGAGGAGATAGGAAATATGTTTCAAAGAATGCAGGATTCATTTGTGCTGTTGCTCAACAATACTTTGTCATATATGAAGGGAAGAAAATCATCCATAGATACAAAGGAAAATAATGCGGCACAGAAGGCAGGAGGAAGGTAAGAACAAATGACAAGAGACTTCTCAGAAAAAGCAAAGCAGAAGCTTGAAGGCTATGCGGATGATGCCGCAGCTTCATCCACATGGGGAAAGATAAAGGACTGGTTTTCGGACAGGGGAATGGATTTCCAGAGCTGGACAGGAAAGCTCGGAATAGAAAACTATATAAACGACGTGGATACATACCACCAGAAGATAATAGACAAGAATAATGCCACTAAAAAGAAGATAGACACTATATTTTCAAATGTGCAGTCAGTGGATACAAAAAGCATGGCAGCCATGAACAGACAGATAACGTGCGGCAATAACATAATAAAACTCATAAATGACCTTGCAGCATCAATAAGCCCGGACGGCGGAAACCTGGACATGGCAGGAATGAAGGGGACGCTTGATGCGGATGCTGCGAGAATAAAAAATCCTGAATCAGCAAAGAGTGAAAAGACCGAGAAGGAAAAGCTCGGCGCAGGTGATACATCATGCAAGAAAAGCAGTGATCCTGTAAACTTAAGCACCGGAAACTTCATCTATGACCATGAAGACATGCAGGCAGGTGGAGAGATACCGCTTTCATTCCACAGATACTACAACTCAAAGGATACCGGCACCGGCACAATGGGCAGCTGTTTCCTGCACAATTATGAAATGGAAGTGCAAAAGCAGCCGGACCAAAAAGCGGCGGTGCGCATGCATGACGGACAGTTTTACTACTTTGCGGAAACAGACACAGGCTATGTGGCGGAAAACGCGGCGATGGGGCTTTTGGAAAGGACGGAAGACGGCTATAAGCTTACATGTCATCCGGGCATGGATGCCGTGTACTTTGATAAAAACGGAAAGGCGGCAAGGCAGGAAAACACAAACAAAAGGGGAATCACATTTATCCGTGATGAAAGAGGAAGGCTGGAAAAGGCGGAAACCGATACAGGAAGCTTCCTTGAGTATGCATATGACAGTGAAGGCATGCTCATGGAAGTCACAGACCATGTGGGCAGAAAGGTAAAGCTTGAGTATGACGGAGGCATGTTAAAGACAGTCACGACACCGTCAGGAGCAGTGTACACATACAGCTACGGAGACAACGGAAGGATAACGGAGACAGTAAATGCAAGAAATGTCACGGCCGTAAGGAACAGATACGACAGCCTGTTCAGGGTGACACACCAGGAGTTCCCGGACGGCGGCACGATGGACTTTGAGTATGATGACAAAAACAGCCGCGTCACACTCACGGAAAGAAACGGAAGCCGGATAACATACGTGCATGACAGCCGGTACAGAAATACAGCCACGCTGTATGAGGACGGAACAAGGGAAAAATACCTGTACAATGACAGGAACCAGTGCATCTGCAGGACAGACAGGAACGGCCATACCGTGCGCATGTCATATGACAGCAGGGGAAACCTGACACAGACAGTGGATGCGGGAAAGCGCCGAATAAACTTCACGTATGACATTTTCAACAACCTTACCAGCCTGAGCATCAACGGAAAGACAAGGCTAAAAAACCACTATGATTCAAAGGGAAACCTGACAGGCACGACGGATGCACTCGGAAACCGGACGAAGATAAAAAATGATGTCTTCGGAAGGGCAGAAAAAATCACATATGCAGACGGAAGCAGCACTGAGCTTTCATATGACCGCAGAGGCAACATCACGGCAGTAACGGATGGAAACGGCAACAGCACGTCATATGAATATGACCTTTTGAACAGGGTGATAAAAACAACGGACGCAAACAACAACGGGACACATTTCAGCTATGATGCATCAGACAGAATCAGCACAGTAACAGACGCACTTGGAAATGTCAGGAAATACACTTACAATGCCGGGGGAAAGGTTACAGGCCTTACGGATTTCGACGGAAAGACAGTATCCTTTGACTACAATGACCTGGGAAAAATCAGCGCATACACGGACAAGGAAGGATACCGTGCAGAGCTTGCATACGACAGGATGTGGAACGTAAGCAGCATAAAGTCACCGGATGGTGGAATACAGCGGTTCATATACGACAGCGACAACAGGCTTAAAGAGCATACGCTGCCTATGGGAGGAAAAATCAGGTATGCATATGATGAGGCAGGAAACCTGCTGTCCGAAACGGATGCAGCCGGAAACACTGCCAGGTATGCATATGATGAGGCAGACAGGCTGGTGCGCATGGAAGCGGCAGACGGGGCAGTAACCACTTTCGGTTATGATCATGAGGGAAATCTTGTATCGGAAACCGATGCGCTGGGTCATGTGACAGAATATACCTATGATGATCTGGGAAGAAGAACGGGTGTCATGGATGCAGCCGGAGCAGTAACAGGAATTATTTATAATGAGGCTGGAAATGTTGCTGAGATACGCTATCCGAACGGAAGCAGAACCATGTATGCTTATGAAAGAGGCGGAAGGATAAAGAGCGTGCTCTATCCGGACGGCTCAGGGGAAAGCTATGCATATGATGCAGCCGGAAACATGACTGACAGAACGACAAATGCAGGGGAGCACTGGCATTACAGCCATGATGCACTTGACAGGATAATAGCCATCACAAACCCGGCAGGAGGGGTGGCGAAGTTTACCTACGATGCATTAGGACGTGTCACGAAGGCAGAAGATGAGAATGGGAATACCACGTGTTACGGATACACCCCGAACGGAAACCTTGCAAAAGTAACGGATGCTTTAGGAAATGAGACCTTCTATCAGTATGATGCCATGGGACACCTGACACAGAGCAGCTGTACCGGAGTAAATGGGGAAGAACCGCAGGATACCACCTATACCTGGGATAAGGAAGGCCGTGTACTGGCAGTGACAGACCCGCTTGGAGATGTAGAACGCTACACCTATGACCCGGCTGGAAGAATGAAAGCGAAGGTGGATAAAGATGGCTATGAAACATCCTTCCGTTATGGAAAAGACGGACAGGTAGAAGAAATCTGTTATGCAGACGGAAGAACCGTATCCTTAACGTATAATGCCATACGCCAGTTAGAGGAAGTAAAAGACTGGCTTGGTACAACCAGGATTGCCGTGGATGAGGCAGGACGGGTATCTTCTGTCACAGACCCATACGGAAAAACGGTCGGGTATGAATGGGGAAGCATGGGAGAAAGAACGGCGGTTATCTACCCGGATGGAAGAAAAGCAGCATACGAATACAACAAAGCGATGCAGCTGACCGCCATGAAACTCATATCCAATAAGGAACAAGAGAAAACAATCCGGTACCGCTACGATGAAGCCGGAAGACTGGCCGGAAAGCAGTTCCCTGGAGGAAATTGCACGGACTACCGCTACAACGGAGCCGGAAAAGTCGAAGAGATCTTACATACGGGAGCAGATTTTACAGAACGCTACCACTACGGTTATGATGTCATGGGAAATAAAATCACGGCAGAAAAGGAAAGACCAGGCCTGCCGGAAGACAGTGGAAGCTTTTCCTATAGTTATGATGAATTAAACCGCCTGATTCATGTATCGCAGAATGGAAAAACACTCCGTTCCTACGGATATGATGCCTTTGGAAACCGAAGCAGAAAGACCGAGTATCAGACAGCAGGGGAACTGGTGACAACCTACCGTTACAACACCAAGAACCAGCTGATGCAGGAGAACGATGCAGGCGGAACCAAAGACTATGCCTATGACCACAGGGGAAACCTGTTATCCGTAACAAGCGGGGAAGAGGTTTTAAAAGCATACGGGTTTGATGCAGCAAACCAGATGAGCAGTTCCATGGGAAGGACAGACGGAATCATCCAAAAGGCAGTCTATCAGTACAACGGATTAGGCCACAGAATGGGACAGAGCATTGCAACAGGGGATGCAGCCCCGGCCCGGACCATCCGTTATACCTTAGATCTGACCCGTCAGTACCATAACCTCCTGCAGAAGACAGGAAACAATCAGGAACAGACTTACTTCTGGGATGGCAATGTTGCCGGAATGGAAGAAGAAGGAAGAGACCACTTCTACTTCCAGGATGACTTAGGAAGCCCGATGCGCTTAGCAGATGAGGCAGGAAGAAGTGAGGAAGCCTACGGATTTGATGAATTCGGTAATAACATCCGGACTGCAAAAGATATCTTTCAGGACTCCCTGCAAAGTTTCGGTTTCACCGGCTATCAGATGGACAGCGCAGGAGGCCTCTACTTTGCCCAGGCAAGACGCTATGATGCCAGAGCAGGACGATTCACAAGTGAGGATAAAGTACGAGGATTTGTTGATGTACCATTTACTCTGAATCATTATAATTATTGTTGGTGTAATCCAATGATATACATTGATTTAGATGGAAGATTTGCGTTGGCAGCGTTGGTAGGAGCAGGAGTAGGAGCGGTTGCTGGTATTGCTGCACAAGCAATTTCAGACGTCATGACAGGTCAGAAACCATCATTTAAAAATTATGTAAGTTCTGCAATTGGAGGAGCAGTCGGAGGAGCAGTCACGGGATTAGCTGGACCAGTTGCAGGAGGAGCCGCAGGAGCAGCTGCATCAACGCTGGTATCTGGCATTTGGGATATGGCTGATGGAACAACGAAAGTAAATGCAAATAATATAGTAGGTTTAGGAGTACATACGCTTGTAAATGCAGGAATTGGAGCAGTCATGGGAAAAGTAGGAGATATAGCTGGAGATTGGTTTATAAAATCAATGAATAAGGCGGGAAGAGGAAGTATAACACAAGTGTATAAGATGGCTGATACGAAAATTCATAACGGTACCTGGAGTTTCAAAAGTTTAAGCTTAAAAACATGGGGAAAGTGCATAGAAAGTGAGTCATATGCTGCATTCCCAGGAGTATTTGTTAGTCAGTTGGAAAATGCGGTTCAGGATGGAGTAAGCAATATTCAAAAAACAATCTACAATGGAATGGAGCAATATGATTTGACAAGTGTATCGAGCAATCAAACATATATAAAAAGTGCAGATATGGGAAAGGAATAAGAGTATAATGGTAACAATAACGAAAGATTATATACAGTTAGGCATTGTTGTTTTGATGTTTTTAGTTTTTATATATTGGGATATAAAAAAATACAGGGTTATTAAATGGGAAAAAGTACCGAGGAATAACCAAAAATATATAAAGAAGAGAGAAAAAAAAATAAATTTTTGGGTAAGATTTGGGCTAACGTTATTCACAAGCGTAGTTGTGGTATTGGCAACACCGAATATGATGGATTTCCCTGCGTTTATAACGGGAGATTATATTGTATGTGAAGGGAGAGTGATATCATATGATTACCCGGATAAAAATGATTTAGGATGGAAAGAAGTAGAATTACAGAATGAAGAGACAGGGGAAGTTATAACAGTTGATTTATATGATTGCCCTAAGCTCTATCAGGAGGAAACATTGACAGTAAAATATTTAAAATACACGAAACACGGAGTATTGGTTAAGCGAGGAGAAAATGAATGAAGAAAAAAGGACTAAAATTTCAGGTTACAGTTCCAGTTGTGATATTCCGTTTATTGGGAATTATTTATTTTGTTACATCCGTTTTGCTTTCACTGTTCTTTTTTGTAAGGTGTAGAGGGGTACAGACAGATTTGCAGATGTTTTGTATATGCCTTTTCTTCATAGGAGTACTGTTCTTTTTTGCAAATCATATCTGGCATGTGGATTTTTATAAGGACTATTTTGAAATACATAGGCTAATATTTCGGAGAAAAGTATCTGCAAGTGATGTGAAAAAACTTTTTATAACGGACACACATAAAATTCAAATATGGAACGAGAAGAAAAAAGTGGCAAGTATAGATATAAATTGTATAAATTACAAAAAGGTGATTCAATATTTCGAAAAAAGAGGAGTTGAAATGCAAGAAGAAAGTGAAGATGTAACAGTGGATGAAAAAGAATAAATGAAATCCTGATTCCAAAACTGTTAAAAGAGCAGGAGGCAGTATCAAGAAAAGAGAGTTTGATGCGGTGGTTCCTAGCCTAAAAATGATGGGGAAAGGTATAATGAGAGCTTATTTATTTTATGACAGTGAGAAAGACCGTGCTAATTTTATTATGCAATATAAGAATGGTTCAGACGAAGGAATGAGCGCATGGGCTGAGCTTTATGAAAGCGATGAAAGAACATGAAGACTGAGTAGAATAGTTTTCTTGATTTTATTTATACCAGTGACAATCATGGCAATATTGGTTGAAACGCATCCATACATTTCTTGAAGGTGGCGATTATATTCAAGTACCGAAAGGAGAAGAAAAATGTTTATAACTATATTATGTACAATTATTGATTTTGTTATTAGTAAATTAAGCCCATTTATAATATTGTTTATTTTATTTAAGTGGTATAAAAAAATGATGGTTTAATAATAAGTACACAAGATCGTGTTAATTTTATTAATCAGTACAAGGACAGTTCAGATGAGGGAATGAGGGCATGGGCTGAACTTTACGAAAGTGACGAAAGAACAAGAAAGCTGAGTAGAATTGTTTTTTCAATTCTATTTATACCAGTGATTTTTTTCGCAATATTAGTTGTTTATTTTAGTATTAAAAAATATATGGGATAAGGGAGTTAGATAATGCGTGATACAAAAATTAATATAATTGTCAGTTTTATAATGGGTGGAGTGATTTTAGTGGGAATATATGGCTTAAATCGTATCTATGTATTTATGGATGGTGTTGGAATAGGTTTACTTATTGCGGGAATAATTTTTTTGAGTTTTGGATTGGGTATAGCGATTATAGAATATATAAAGAAAAATAGAAAATTATAGAATATCATAGAATATAATAAGATTAACAAAGAACGAAAAGGTTAGAAAACAATTTATTCAAATCATAATGAGAGGGATTAGTTCCCTCTCAATTTAAGAAAAAAGATTCAAAGAACCAGTGTCACAGATGCTGCAGGAGCAACGACCAGTGTCTTCTACAACGGGCTTGGAAAAGCGGAGCGTATCTGTTATCCAAACTGAAGCAGCACCGTTTATACGTATGAAAAAGGTGGAAGACTAAAGAGTGTGCGTTACCCGGATGGAGCAGGAGAACACTACGGTTATGATGCAAAAGGAAACCTCACGGAGCGCACCACCACGGCAGGGGAACGTTACTACTATGGTTATGATGAATTAAACCGCCTGATCCATGTATCGCAAAATGGAAAAACACTTCGCTCCTACGGATATGATGCCTTTGGAAACCGAAGCAGCAAGACCGAGTACCAGACAGCAGGGGAACTGGTGACAACCTACCGTTACAACACAAAAAACCAGCTGATGCAGGAGAACGATGCACATGGAACCAAAGACTACACCTATGACCACAGGGGAAACCTGTTATCCGTAACAAGCGGGGAAGGAGTCTTAAGAGCATACGGGTTTGATGCAGCGAACCAGATGAGCAGCTCCATGGGAATGACAGACGGAACCATCTAAAAGGCAGTCTATCAGTACAACGGATTAGGCCACAGAATGGGGCAAAGCATTGCAACAGGGGATGCAGCCCCGGCCCGGACCATCCGTTATACCTTAGATCTGACCCGTCAGTACCATAACCTCCTGCAGAAGACAGGAAACAATCAGGAACAGACTTACTTCTGGGATGGCAATGTTGCCGGAATGGAAGAAGAAGGAAGAGACCACTTCTACTTCCAGGATGACTTAGGAAGCCCGATGCGCTTAACTGATGAGGCAGGAAGAAGTGAGGAAGCCTACGGATTTGACGAATTCGGTAATGACATCCGGACGGCAAAAGATATCTTTCAAGACTCCATGCAGAGTTTTGGTTTTACTGGTTATCAGATGGACAGCGCAGGAGGATTGTACTTTGCACAGGCAAGACGCTATGATGCCGGAGCAGGAAGATTTGTCAGTGAGGATTTCCTGAAAGGACACATCGCAGTTCCATACACGATGAATCATTACAGCTACTGCTGGAACAGACCGATGGACCTGGTGGATTTGAATGGAAAATTCCCATCATGGAGAGATTTGAAGAAATTCTGGAATAAGTATATTTATGGGGAAGAATATGTTATATCTGTATCAACAGTGGAGGTTACTGGTCGTGATATCGGATTAGGGACATATTGGGGTAGAACTGATGATATTACGAAGCCTAGTGCGCAATATACAGGTAGTTGGATAAAAAAAGTCACAACAACTGATGGCGATGATGGAATATCTCAATCATATAGCTTAAATATACCAAGCATAGATTTGGGAAAGAAAAATAAATTTGGGATTCCAACATCGTTAGGAGTTGCATGCAGTAAAGATGGAGTAAGTTTAGATGCAAATATAGGCATTGATATAGGTAAATTAAATGTAAATATTCCGATAAGTGTTGGTTTAAATTGGGATAATTTAGTTTCTATAGATGCATCATTAAATGGTGGATGGGCAGATAATTCATATGGACTTGATTTGAGTGCAGGACTACATCCAGGGTCTAATTTAAAAGTGGGCGTACATAGTACAAAGAGTAATGGTATCAAAACGTCGACAGATAAATGTGGGGTATATATGCGAATGGGATATGTATATGTTGTGGTAATAGCAGCTGCGGCACTGGTGTCAATGTTATATGGAAATGATCCAAGTAGTGCAGGGCAGACAATTATTAATTTTATTAATAATTTTGTAAAATAATGGTGTGTGTCCGGCGCTTCAGTAATATGAATGATATAAATGTAATATATAAAGGAAGAAAGATAACATGATTAAGAAAAAAAAGAAAATAATAATCGCAATAATCGTATTTGTAATAATGTTTATTGGTATATGTATAATAATGAGTTATTTGCATAGGGATGATGAATTTTTAAGTGGAGCAAATGGAAATGCAATGTCATATATTAATGATGTACATCCAAATAAATATAAGTCTGTAGATGAGGCATTATTAGATGTAGATGAAAAAGTGAAGTCAGAAAAACAGTTATGTCAGATAGAGGATAATGGGATTGTTCATGTTTATATGCAGGGATATAATAATGTTAAATTTGAAGAGGTTGATATTAATAGAACAAATACATACATAAAATGCTATGATTTTGTAACAGTTTCAGATGGTTATAATTATAGTGGAGAACGAAAATTGGTGATTAATTTTCATGATGATAAAAAGTATACATGGAAAGAAACATTTTTAGCTGATCTTTTTATGAGCAGAGATGCTGTTTATAGGGGAGCTGTTGAAAAGAAATATAAAGTTCTTCCAGCATGGGGCGTCACAGATTATTCTGACATTAGTAACGTAACAGTTGATGACCAGAAAATTGATGAGGTACATGAACTTGATGTGGACGGCAAGACTTATTATCTCTGGATAATAAATGATTTGAAGACACGAAACAAGGCATCCGAAGTCCGGATAGAGTCTGTTGACAAGACTACCCAAAACCGATAAAATTACACCTATCAAGGCACACTTATGGAAACATAAGGTCGCAAAGCCAGAGTCTAAAACAGTTACACGATGTAACGACAGATCGGCTGCATCATTCACGGAAAGTGGATGCTGCAGCCGTTGTTTTTATTTTGAAGAAAGTCGCTGTAAGCAGGCAGCCATAGTGAGGCAAATATAGAGAACATACAAAGCAGAATCTTGAAAATCAAAAGGAAGAGGAAAAGACAGAATGCAGGGTATTTTTTGATGTAACAAGTGATACTTTAAAAGGTATGATTATTGATGAAGCTATAGGCCTTTCAGCAGTAATAATAAATGAAACCGTAGGAGATAAGATTAACAAGGCTAACGCAGTAATAAATTATTTGAATGACTTAAACGCTCCATGCCTGCGTTTGAAAAGATATACAAAAAATATAATAAATAATAGTTGATTATAACGAATAAAAAATACGCAAATGCCGAAAATTGTCTAAAATTGTACAGTTTTCGGCATTTTCAATGTATACTTTTTACAAAATCCGTGGAAAAGTGCTCCGTGTGACCGTTGTGTGACCAAAGTAGTGTATAATCTTACTCAAGAGGAAAACGTATAAATAAAATATGAGGATAAGAACGTGTGCTTTGGGATAAGGAGCCGGAATATGATAGATTGTCGCAGAGCATACATAGGGACGAAAATGGAATTAAAGCCAGAAGCATTTAAAGGGAAAATGTTTAAGGTAAATGAACGGAAAATTTTTTTGAAAAAAATTAAAAAAATACTTGCATTATTCGTTTGACCATGATATTATAATACACGGTTCGTTGGTCAAGCGGTTAAGACGCCGCCCTCTCACGGCGGAAACACGGGTTCGATTCCCGTACGGACTGCTAAGTATTTAAAGCCGGTACATTCATGGAAGCATGATGTACCGGCTTTTTCGTTGTATATATTTATATGAGGCAGAGCTATTTATGAGCAGCTACAGCTGCTGTATGCTTTTTGAAGCCGTCAGGCGCTTTTGTGATGCGAAGGGCAACGACAATTATTGCGGCAGCAAACAGAAGCTGTATTCCCATGCATATTGAAATAAAGCCAAGCTCCCTGACCGGATGAAAGTCAATATTTTTTACAGCCTGGTTGTACCAGTAGGCAGGCAGGAAGTGAGCGGCTTTTATGATGCCATCACTTAGAAATTCCTCCGGCACAAATATACCGCACAGGAATGCCATGCCGAGTGACACTGTGTTTGCAAACATGTTCAGTATCTCACTGTTTGAGGTGATTTTACTTATGAAAAAGGCAAATGCCAGTGAAACGAGCATGTAGCAGAGCATGTTGAGTGTGAACAGGAAACCTGAAAACGAGAATGTGCTGCCTTTAAACATGATTGTAGCTGAGGCAAAAATTACAGCGCATACCACAAGTCCGGTTAAAATCACACCCAAAAGCAGCTCGCGGTTGTAGTTTGCAAATTTATAGGATGAGCAGGATATTCTCTCCTTGATTTCTTTTTTGGAGAAAACCTGAAGAACAGGAGCTATACCTGCAATCATCATGACAAGGAGCACCCATCCCAGATAACTGAAGCAGTAGTATATCCCTGAGTGCGAGGTGACATTTTTGCCACTGAGCAGTGAGACAGAAGCCTTCTGGCTTAGCGAGGTATTTACTGCGGCTAGAGCATCAGCTTCAGAGTAGCCGGAAGCAATGTAAGTATTGTACGTTTTCGTAAAGCTGTTTATGGCAGACTCAAAGGTGGTCGCTGCCTGCGTACCCGGTATGGTCACAACATCAAGCTTGAAGCCTTCTTTTATGATGAGAACACAGTTTACGTTTCTGGCAAACAACTCATCCTGCATAGTTTCCTTTTTGTCATTTTTAATATTTTTTTGTGTGCATGTCTTTTTAAGATAGGCTGTCAGAGCTTTGCTTTCTGATGATTTGTCATAGTCAAACACCGCAAATTTGGGCTTGGTGGCTTCATAATCATCTTCAGCTTTGTTTGTGCGTGTCGCAGTGAGAACGACCATGACACCTATGAATATGGACAGGTACATAATCATCTGGCCCATATGTCTGTTGAGTATTTTGAAATATGATTTAAATACTTGCATATTTTTCCCTCCGAAGCAGTACAAAGGCAATGATTAAAAGAATCACTGATTCTACTGCCATGATTGATATGTTTCTGAAAAATCTGTCGTAGCTGTCATATACGTTGAGCGAGTAAAAGCAGTCGGATATGAGACAGGCTGGGTTGAGGCGGTTGGCAATAGGAAGCTTGTGCTCGACCATATCCTTTATACCGTTGGCACATAAATCCGCAAGCACGGAAAGCACCATGCCGATTCCGACAGAGATACCGATTTTGCTGCCCTCTGTGAGCTTAGGAATGGCACCGATTATAACTCCGATTGAAAGTCCGATCATGCAGCCGAAAAACAGTGTCAGGATGATTGCCGGATATTTATTTCCAAAATCCACGCCAAGAAGAGTCATGTAGGCAAGTGCTATGAGCTCAACAGCAAAATGGATGCTTAAGAGTGAGATATACTCTGAAAAGATAAGGGTGTTTTTGCATGCCGGCACAAGGCTTTTTCGCATGCCGAGAGGGCTTGTATCAGCTAACAGCCTGCAGGTGGAGCTTACGGCTGAAAATGAGGCGAACAGGCAGCTCATCGCAAAAACAGCGTAAAAGTAATTGGTGTATTCATCCTGATTTCCCGATGAAAGTGAAATCTCTTTATACTCTGATGCGGTTTCAGAAAGCCCGGCAATTGCAGTCTCAAGCGCAGCCGGATTAGTCTTTGCTATGTTTGTAAATACGTCCTTTTGCTGTTTGTACTGTGTCAGGATGGATTCAAGGATTGTGGCATTGTATGAGTTTTCCTCCACGACTAAAGAAGCATCCTCTGTGTAAATAATGCCTGTCACTTTTTTGTTATTTAGTGCTTTTTTGGCTGCTGAGCTATCCATTAGCTTCATGTTTATGAGGTCTGAAAATGAATTTGTGCTATCGGACTTGTCGTCTGATTTACTGACGGAATCAGTATGGTTTACATCGAGAGACTCAAGCACGCTCATCAGAGTGTCATCGTTTTTAGATTCAACCACTGCCACATTTATTGTCTTGAACATTTCATCCTTTTCAAACAGATTTCCGAATGCCATATACATAAAGGTGGCGAGCAACAGTGGAAATGCAAGTGTCCAAAACAGCGTGACTTTCAGGCGGAACATGCTTAGCATGGTGTATTTTGCGTTGTGAAAAAATAATTTTAGTCCATTCATCAATCCCTAAGCTCCTTTCCGGTAATCTCTAAGAATACGTCGTTAAGAGTCGGAAGCTGCGTGTACACCTGACCGAAGGACAGATTATTCTGCTCTAGATAATCAAGCACATGGATTATATTGTGGCGTCCGCCACTGAAATAAATCCGAAGCTGTCCGTTTTCAAAGCTGACCTGATATGCATTGTGCAGCTGCTTTAATGCGTCAAGCTGTGCTTCTGACAGGTCTGCGATTTCTACGTTTATGGTCTCTGTATTTTTGATCATGCGCTTTAGCTCGTCCTTTGTGCCGAGTGCGAGAGCCTTGCCCTTGTCCATGATGAGTATGCGGTCGCAGAGCTGTTCAACCTCCTCCATGTAGTGTGAGGTGTAGATGATTGTCGCACCATCACGGTTTAGTTTTTTGATGCCCTCCAGAATCTTGTTTCTGCTTTGAGGGTCGACAGCCACGGTCGGTTCATCGAAGAAGATGAGCTTTGGTTTGTGTGCTATGCCACACGCGATGTTGAGTCGTCTCAAAAGTCCGCCTGAGAGCTTCTTTGGCAGAAATTTGCTGTAATCCGCTATGTCCACGAAATCCATTGCTTCCTTTACATATTTTTCGCGGAGCTTTTTGTCACTTACGTAAAGACCGCAGAAATAGTCGATATTTTCATATACAGTCAGCTCGTCGTACACGGCCACATTCTGCATGACTACGCCGATTTCGCGTTTGATATCGTAGCTGTTTGAGTACATTTCCTGCCCGAATACCTTTATATCTCCCTTATCGTATGTGAGCAGGGAAAGTATGCAGTTTATAGTGGTGGTCTTTCCGGAGCCGTTTGGTCCGAGCAATCCGAAAATCTCGCCGGTTTTAACGGTCAGATTGAAATGGTCGAGTGCCACAAGCTCCTTGTAGCGTTTTACAAGGTTTGTTACTTCTATCGCATTTTTGGTTGTATCCATTGAATTGCCTCCATAATGTTGTATTTTCGTTTGCAAGCCTGATATCCGGCTCAATAACAGATTACTATATGGCGTGCCGGAAAGTAAGTGTCAAATGTCACATTCGTATTTATGTTTGGATGAGGCATTGTTGTGTAAAAAATGACATTTGTCATAGTGACGTTTGATGGAATTTGTTGTAAGCTTATTTTACGGAAATGGAGGCTTTTAATGTATAAGATATGTAGTCAGTTTTTAATAGTTCTATCATGCGTGATGCTTATGGTGGTATCCCTTCAGGTCGATTACGTCATGATAGCGTGCATACTTACAGGAATAATTGTGTGCACATTTATAGACATGCAGGGTGTGCCGCAGATGAGTCCTGCTAAGGAGAGCAAAACGGCAGACCGGGCTTTTGATTTGATTCTGGCGGTTTATATTCTGTCCGGAGTATTTTTTGCACCATCATTTTTTATGCTGCCGTATGCAGCGATGGTATTCAGAAAGAGAAAATACACGGCATCGAGGATGGCTGCAGCCTTAGTGGGGATAGTTGTATCGGTGGACTGTATTTTAAAGATAAAACATATAGCACCCGGGATTTTTTATATCCTGGAGGTTGTACTTCTCATGGCTTTTGCGGTAATGCTTTCGTATTTCACAGAGCTGCTTTTAGGGTATCAGATGAAGATGCACAGCATGAGAGATGCGTCCATGGAGCACGACATGCTTATGGAGCAGATGAATCACCAGCTTATCGAGAAGCAGAATGCGCAGATATACAATGCCACGCTAAAGGAGAGAAACCGTATCGCAAGGGAGATACACGACAACGTGGGTCACATGATTACGCGCTCTATTTTGCAGGTGGGAGCAATCGGTGTGATAAATACTGATGAAAAGCTTAAAGCGCCTATCGCAGACCTAAAGAGTACACTCGATACGGCAATGGACAGCATGAGAAAAAGTGTTCATGATTTGTACGATGAATCGGTCGATTTGCGTCAGGCGCTTGCGAAGCTTAAGCCTACAGACAGTGCATTTGCATTTTCACTCGAATACGACTGTGAGGATGATGTGCCCAGAGATGTCAAGTATGCTTTTATTGCAATTGCAAAGGAAGCGGTAAACAACGCAGTTAAGCACAGTAACGGCGATGAAATCAGGATAATAGTCAGAGAGCATCCCGCCTTTTACCAGCTTGAGATAATGGACAACGGCACATCGGCTGACGAAAGAAGCCTTACGGGAGAAACAGGAGATGGAATAGGCATAAAAAATATAAAGGAGCGTGTTGCAGCGATAGGAGGAACCATGCGTATAAAGGCAGACGATGGTTTCATGATATTTGTGACGCTCATGAAGAAGTGAGAATATACATAAAAATCAAGGCTTGAAAAAGAAAGGAACAGGACATGAAAATAGTAATAATAGATGATGATAATCTCGTATCACTTTCGCTGAATACAATACTGAGCGCACAGGATGACATAGAGGTGTCTGCGGTTGGAGACAGCGGGCAGCAGGCGGTAAAGCTGTACGAGGAGCATATGCCCGATGTGATGCTCATGGATATAAGGATGCAGGGCATGACAGGTCTTGAAGCAGCAGAAAAAATACTCGCAAAATATCCGGATGCCAAAATACTTCTTCTGACCACATTTTCGGATGATGAATACATTGTAAAAGCAATCTCGCTGGGGGCGAAGGGATATATACTAAAACAGGCCTTTGAGAGTATTGCCCCGGCACTTAGAGCTGTAAACAACGGACAGACAGTGTTTGGAACACAGATAATGGACAGGATACCACACCTGTTCGGAGCTGATGGTAAAGCTTCATCAGGCACCGGTCAGGCCCGGTTCATTGACGCAATGAAGAGCTATGATATAAGCGGCAAGGAGCTTTCAATCATAGAGCTGGTTGCAGAAGGACTAAACAACAGGGAAATAGCGGATGAGCTGTATCTGAGTGAGGGAACCGTACGAAACTATATCAGTGTCATACTTGAAAAGCTGCAGCTGAGGGACAGGACACAGCTTGCATGCTTTTATTATAAAAGTATGGTATAACATGAAAATTTCTCAATAAGGAAATCTGCCCTTGCAATATACCCCACCGGGGTATATAATGCTCTTGAAGACAGATACCCATAAGGGGTATGGTTAGACGCGTAAAACAAATGCATAATGCGGAACAAAGAACAAATGGAGGTACCCATGACAGAAAAAGAAACCAAATGCTGTTGCTGCAACCGCAAAAAAGAGCGGTCAGAGCAGGAATATAAGGATCTCATCAACAGACTTAGCCGTATAGAGGGGCAGATCCGTGGAATCAAGCGTATGCTGGATGAGGATTGCTACTGCCCTGACATCATTACACAGGTGGCAGCCGCAAATGCTGCGCTCAACAGCTTCAATAAAGTCCTTTTGGCCAATCATATAAAGACGTGTGTGGCAGATGACATAAGAGCCGGCAAGGATGAGACAATAGATGAGCTTTTGAACACACTGCAGAAGCTTATGAAGTAGTATTATAAGAAGGCAGGTATAAAAATGAGTACAATAATCACAATATTAATAATAGCAATAATTGCCGCACTGGTGATTGTGGGCTTAAAGGAGACTATAAAGCATTCAAAGGGCGAGGGCGCCTGCTGTGGCGGTGGAGCCATGAAGGAGGACGAGGAAGCCACAGTACAGCTTACAGGCGAGATTGTCACGAGAGCAGATGTGCACATAGACGGAATGCACTGCATGAACTGCAAGAACTCAGTCACACGCTCACTTCAGAAGATGAGCGGAGTATCGGCAGATGTGGATTTAAAGCATGGCGTGGCACATGTTGAGGCAACCAGAGAGCTAAGCGATGAGGAAATCACATTTGCCATCGAAAGACTGGATTTCAAGGTGACAGGAATTGAGAGATTTTAGAAAAGGCTTCTGAATAGTTAGATTCGAATAGTAGAAAGAAGGAAATACAGACAGTATGAAGCAATATACAGTTACAGGAATGAGCTGTGCGGCATGCTCTGCCAGAGTGGAAAAGGCGGTCTCTAAGGTTGATGGTGTGACGAGCTGCTCTGTCAGCCTTTTGACCAACTCGATGGGAGTCGAGGGAAGCGCGACAGATGCGCAGATAGTGGAGGCGGTAGAGCAGGCGGGCTATGGAGCGAGTCCCAAAGGCACAGCAACAGAATCAGAAAATGACAAAGCGAATAACAGCTTAGAGCAGCTAAAGGCAGCGCAGGATGCGCTTGTAGACAGGGAGACACCGAAGCTACGCAACAGGCTTATAGCATCGCTCATATTCTTAGTTGTTCTCATGTATTTTTCCATGGGACATATGATGTGGGGCTGGCCGTTGCCTGAGTTTTTCAATGGAAACCATGTGGCTATGGGGCTTTTGCAGCTTCTGCTTACAGTGGCGGTAATGGTCATAAACCAGAAGTTTTTTATCAGTGGCTTTAAGGGCTTGATTCACGGCGCTCCCAACATGGATACGCTTGTTGCGCTTGGCTCTGCGGCATCGTTTGGATACAGCGTGTATGCACTTTTTGCCATGACAGCTGCGCAGGTGAATGGCGATATGGATGCGGTCATGTCATATATGCATGAGTTTTATTTTGAATCCGCAGCCATGATTTTGGCACTGATTACTGTCGGAAAAATGCTTGAAGCGCACTCAAAGGGCAAAACAACAGACGCTTTAAAGAGCCTGATGCAGCTTGCCCCAAAGACAGCAACCGTTGTAAGGGATGGCGTTGAGCAGGAAATTTCTGTGGATGCAGTGAAAAAGGGCGATATTTTCGTGGTCAGACCGGGGGAAAATATCCCTGTGGACGGTGAAATAATAGATGGAACAACCGCTGTCAACGAATCGGCACTCACAGGAGAGAGCATCCCTGTGGATAAGCAGCCGAAAGATGCAGTAAGCGCTGCCACAGTGAACCAGTCAGGCTTTATAAAATGCCGCGCAACCAGAGTAGGCGAAGACACCACACTCTCACAGATTATACAGATGGTTTCTGATGCCGCAGCGACAAAGGCACCTATTGCAAAAATCGCTGACAGGGTATCGGGAGTATTTGTGCCGGCGGTTATCACAATTGCAATCATTACAATAATAGCATGGCTTATAGCCGGTGAGACCGTGGGCTTTTCGCTTGCCAGAGGCATTTCGGTGCTCGTGATAAGCTGTCCGTGTGCACTTGGTCTGGCAACTCCTGTTGCGATAATGGTAGGAAATGGAAAGGGCGCAAAGAGCGGTATACTCTTCAAGACAGCGGCAAGCCTTGAGGCAACAGGCCGCACACAGATTGTGGCTCTTGATAAGACAGGCACCATAACAAGCGGTGAGCCGAAGGTGACGGATATCGTGCCGGATGAGACATTTTTTGAGAAAACCGGCAAGCATGACGGTGAGTGTCAGCGTAAGGCAGACGATTTAAAACCGTACTCATCAACAGATAAAGCACTGTGGTCAAGGAAGCTTCTTGCAATAGCTGCATCAGTCGAGGCCAAGAGCGAGCATCCGCTTGCAAAAGCCATTATGGAGCGCGCTAAAACGGATGAAATCGCTGTTGCAGAGGTGACGGATTTTAGCGCTGTTGTAGGAAATGGTCTGACTGCAATACTTGCAGGCAAAATGATAAAAGCAGGAAATCTTGCTTTTGTCAGCAAATTTGTAAAAGTGTCAGATGATATGCGCGCGAAAGCTGTCGAATTTTCAAAGGAAGGAAAAACTCCTCTGTTCTTTGCCGCAGATGACAGGCTTTGCGGTATCATAGCCGTTGCAGATACAATAAAGGAGGACAGTCCGGAAGCTGTCAGACAGCTTAAAAATATGGGTATCAGAGTTGTTATGCTCACCGGTGACAACGAGCAGACTGCCAATGCCATCGGAAAGCAGGCGGGAGTGGACGAAGTCATCGCAGGTGTGCTTCCGGATGGTAAGGAGGCTGTCATAAGGAAGCTAAAAAAACAGGGCAGGGTAGCCATGGTTGGTGACGGAATCAATGATGCACCGGCGCTCACACGTGCGGATATGGGAATTGCAATCGGCGCGGGAAGTGATGTGGCAATAGATGCAGCGGATGTTGTCCTGATGAAGAGCCGCCTGATAGATGTACCGGCAGCAGTGCGGTTAAGCCGTGCTACATTGACAAATATACACGAAAATCTGTTCTGGGCATTTTTCTATAATGTAATAGGTATTCCACTTGCGGCCGGTTTGTGGTATCCTTTATTAGGATGGAAGCTCAATCCGATGTTTGGAGCGGCGGCGATGAGCCTGTCGAGCTTCTGCGTTGTTACCAATGCCCTGCGGCTGAATCTGTGCAGGGTGTATGATCCTAAGCATGACAGAAAAGCAACACCAGATAGAAAAAACAAAACAAATAAACCAAATGAAAGTGAGGAAAAATCAATGACAAAGACAATGAATATCGAAGGAATGATGTGCGGCCACTGCGAGGCAAGAGTAAAGAAGGCACTCGAGGCGCTTGATGCAGTTAGTGAGGCAGCAGTAAGCCATGAGAGCGGAACTGCAGTAGTGACATTAAGCTCTGACATTTCCGATGAGAAATTAAAGGAGACTGTAGAGGCTGAGGACTACAAGGTTACATCAATTCAGTAATCAGTCAGACAGTATAACAATATGAAGAAATATATAGCATTGGTATTGGTTGCAGTGCTGGTGCTTGGGATTTTTACAGGATGTGGTAACAAGGGCAACAAAGAGACAGGATCACAGACAGATGAGAAAGCCACTGAGTCGGTGAATTCTGCAGAAAATAATACTGAGGACAGTACGCAAAGCAGTACAGAAAATCAGAATGTGGCTGACACAGAGCAGCTCACCACAGAAAACGGACAGGAGAGCTCAGTTCTTGCCTGTCCGTCAGTAAACGGTAAGCTGCATGTGGAGGGAAGCAAGCTCGTTGATCAAAATAACAATGAGGTGCAGCTTCGCGGAGTCAGCACACACGGTCTTGCGTGGTATCCACAGTATGTGACCAATGATTGCTTTGCCACGCTGAAAAGCTGGGGTGCAAATGTGGTAAGGCTTGCCATGTACACCTACGAAAGCGGCGGCTACTGCACAGATGGTGACAGGCAGCAGCTTGAGACACTTGTGCAAAAAGGCGTGCAGTACGCGTTCGACAACGACATGTATGTCATCATCGACTGGCATGTGCTAAACGAGGGCAATCCAAACCGCTACAGTGATGTGGCAAAGACATTTTTTGCCAAAATGGCACAGCAGTATGCCTCATACAACAACGTGATTTACGAGGTTTGTAATGAGCCGTGCAACGGTGCGACCTGGGGAGATGTGAAGTTTTACGCCAGCGAGGTCATTCCGTCAATCAGAAGCTACGACAAGGATGCAGTCATACTGATAGGCACACCTAACTGGAGCCAGGATGTGGATGAGGCAGTCAAGGGCCCTGTCACAGGCTATGATAATATCATGTATACACTGCATTTCTATGCCGCAACCAACAAGGAGGACTTGCAAAACAAGCTAAAATCGGCGGCGGACGCCGGACTGCCGATATTTGTATCAGAGTTTGGCATCTGCAGCGCCGATGGAAACGGTCAGGTGGACATAGATTCCGCAAACAGCTGGATCAGCCTGCTTGACAGCTACGGCATCAGCTATGTGTGCTGGAATCTGTCCAATAAGGACGAAAAATCAGCGCTTCTAACACCTGCCTGCGATAAGACAAGCGGCTTTACCTATGAGGATCTAAGCGATGAGGGCAAGTGGCTGTACGGTGTGCTCACAAGTCATGTGACACCGGTCTTGAATTAACGAAAAGCCTCAGATGTACGGAAAACGGCGCACCTGCTAATGCCGGGATAGAAGCATCCATGCACTCAGCCGGCATGCACATGAGGCAGATGCAGATACTTCTCTCTGGTGGCAAGTCCGCCGCGGATATGGCGCTCTGACTTGTTGATATCGAGAATGTGACGCGCTTTTGCGGCAAGCTCCGGGTCAATGCGAAGCAGCCTGTCAGCATCCGTGATATCCTTGTGCACAGTGGATTTGCTGATGCCAAACTGTTTTGCAGCCTGACGCACCGTGGCATTGTTTTCAACTATGTAGTTGGCGATTTCCACCGCCCTTGTCTCAATATATGATTTCAAAAAATACTCCTGCATATTCTGTTGTTACAGTTTATGCAGGAGTATTTTTAATATTACACACAGGTTGTAATTCTATTTACGTTTTTCGTAATAAAATAAGAAAACCGTTTCTTAACTGCAGGAAAGCTGGATCTTGAGTGAATTAAGCATATGCGGATGCGATGAGCTCAATACATTTATCGTATCCAAGCACAGAGCTGTTTAGCACCAGATCATAATTTTTTCTGTTGCCCCACTCCTTGTCGGTGAAGTAGCGGTAATTTACAGAGCGCTTCTTATCGACATCCTTTAGCAGCTTTTTGACCTCGTCATCGCTTTTTTGGTAGAGCTTTTTTATTCTTGCAGCCTTCTCAGGAGTGTTTGCCTCTATAAAAACATTCAGCACATCATCCCTGTCAGAAAGAATGTAGTCTGCGCAACGTCCAACAATAACGCATGGCTCTTTTTGCGCAATATCCTTGATGAGCTTCTGCTGGATATTGAAAATCTGGTCGGAAAGAGAAACTCCTGTAATGTCGCGCCCCACAAATGCATATGAAAAAATACTTCCGGCAGGTGCATATTCGCCCTGGTTTGCGACAATCTGCTCAGAGATACCAAGCTCCTTTGCCACATGCTCAATTATTTTTTTATCGTAAAACTCAATGCCGCATTTTTGAGCAATCTGCTCTCCGATAAAGCGACCGCCACTGCCAAACTCTCGGCTTATAGTGATTATTTTAAAACTCATGATGAAACCTCCCAGCCTATAAAAGTGTTTATAATTCATTATAACGTAATTGCACACAAAATCAAAACAGAAATTTAACAAAATCGCTTGCAGATAAGCACTCCGTAATCTATAATGACATAAGAAAACATGTTGCTTTTACGTAATCAATGAGATGGCAGCAGATAACATATGTTATGTTTTTGTTATTGTTTACACCACTGTGTGGCAAACAGCAATTACGTGACGTTTCAAAGATTGTAAAACAGCAGCATAGCGAATAAACAATTAGGAGGAAAACATGGATCAGGAAAAGGTCATAGTCATAGACTTTGGTGGTCAGTACAATCAGCTTGTTGCGCGCCGTGTCCGCGAGTGCAACGTGTACTGTGAGATTTACTCATACAAAATAGATATTGAGAAAATCAAAGAAATGAATCCAAAGGGCATCATCCTTACAGGAGGTCCAAACAGCTGTTATGAAGAGGATTCACCATCATACCAGAAAGAGCTGTTTGAGCTGGGAATACCGGTGCTTGGCATCTGCTACGGTGCACAGCTTATGATGCATAAATTAGGCGGAAAGGTAATCACACCGGAGATTGGAGAGTATGGAAAGACAGAAATCACATATTCTGCAAATGGCGTGATGTTCAAGGATCTGCCATCAGAATCAGTATGCTGGATGAGTCATTTCGACAGAATTGCAGAGGCTGCACCGGGCTTTGAGGTAGTTGCGCACACTGCAGACTGTCCAATAGCTGCAACACAGAATGTTGAGAAGAAATTATATGCAGTACAGTTCCATCCGGAGGTACTTCACACCAAGAACGGAACACAGATGATTTACAATTTCGTCCGTGGCGTATGTGGATGTGCAGGCACATGGAAGATGGATTCATTCGTCAAAAACACAATCGACGAAATCAGAGAGCAGGTCGGTGACGGCAAAGTGCTCCTTGCACTTTCTGGTGGAGTAGACTCATCAGTGCTCGCAGCACTCCTTGCCAAGGCAATCGGCAAGCAGCTCACCTGCGTATTCGTAGACCACGGACTTCTCCGCAAGAACGAGGGCGATGAGGTAGAGGGCGTATTCGGCAAAGGCGGTTCATTCGACATCAACTTTGTCCGCGTCAACGCACAGGAGCGCTACTACAGCAAGCTTGCAGGCGTCACAGAGCCTGAGCGCAAGCGTAAAATCATCGGTGAGGAATTCATCCGTGTATTCGAGGAAGAAGCTAAGAAAATCGGAAAGGTTGACTTCCTTGCGCAGGGAACCATCTATCCGGACGTAGTGGAGAGTGGACTCGGCGGAGAATCTGCAGTCATCAAATCACACCACAACGTAGGAGGTCTCCCGGAGCATGTCGATTTCAAGGATATCGTGGAGCCACTCAGAAACCTCTTCAAGGATGAGGTACGCAAGGTCGGACTGGAGCTTGGATTACCTGACTATCTCGTATTCCGTCAGCCATTCCCAGGCCCAGGCCTTGGAATCCGTATCATCGGCGAAGTAACAGCCGAAAAGGTACGCATTGTCCAGGATGCAGACTGGATTTACAGAAGCGAAGTGGAAAAGGCAGCAAAAGAGTACAAAGAGGCCCACGGCGAGGAACCATCATGGATGCCAAACCAGTACTTTGCAGCCCTTACCAACATGCGTTCAGTAGGTGTCATGGGTGATGAGAGAACATATGATTATGCCGTTGCAGTCCGTGCAGTCCGCACCGTGGACTTCATGACAGCCGAAGCCGCCGAGATACCGTTTGAGGTACTTCAGACAGTGATGAGCAGAATTATAAATGAGGTAAAGGGAGTCAATAGAGTATTCTATGATTTGACCAGTAAGCCACCAGGAACTATTGAGTTTGAATAATATATTAGAGCCAAGAAATGCCTATTTTACGGGCTTTCTTGGCTCTTTCTATGTCCGTTGACAATCAAATGACAATACTTTTTTAATATTATTGTAAATAATTTCTTCTTATTTAGCTGGGAATTGACTCTTCCAGTCTAAATATTCTTTTTCTGTAATCTCTTCATTTCTGAATTTCTGGTACATATCAGCCCATGTTCCAATATGATCCAGCATATTTAAAGAATCATGTCCTTTGTCTTTAAACATGAGTTGTGGTACGCCGGACTCATCTCGGTAGGCGTGCAGACCATATTGATCCTCTAAAGCAAATAATGCGTGCATGACACTAACATAAGTATCAAAGTTTGGATCAGACATGGCGTATGGACTGATCTTTAATGAGTTTGCTATTTTTTCTAATTGTTCTGATGATGGAAAACGATTCCCAAGTTCATAATTTCTAATTGCCGATTCGCTCAACCCGGACATGATTGCCAATTCTTTCTGTGTATATCCTTGATCGATCCGGAATTTTCTTATTTTCTCACCTACTGTCATAAGAAAACACTCCTTTGCTGATTGTTACTTAAAAGTATAGCATAAACAGTTCAAAAATGAAATATAAAAATAAACCGTTCAATTTTGAAATTATTCTATTGACAGTACGGAAATGAAATGTTATGATGCATATACACCGTTCGATAATGAACTGAAAAAGAAAGGAGGGATATAGATGGCTAGTAAATTATTTATATCAGCAAAAGAAGTAGCGAAAGAATTAGAAGTATCTGATTCCTATGCGTATCGTTTGATCCGTCAGTTAAATGCGGAATTGGAGCAAAAAGGTTTCGTTGTTGTCAAAGGAAAAATCAGCCGTAAATATTTTGAAGAACGAGTTTACGGTATGAACGAAATGAAATAGCAGGAGGTGATGTTTTGACAGTAATCAAAAACCAAAAGTCAAATACTTACGAGGTAAGAACCTATTATAAGGACTGGACTGGCGTAAGAAAGCAGAAGACGAAAAGGGGATTTAAACGCAAATGTGATGCTCAGGAATGGGAAAGAGCATTTAAATTAAAGGAGAATTTGAGTCTGGATATGTATTTTGAAGATTTTGTAGATCTTTATCTGAATGATATCAAATCCAGAATCAAATATAATACCTGGCTGACGAAAAAGCATATTGTAGAAAAAAAGATTCTCCCATATTTTTCGAAAAAGAAGTTGCAGGAAATAAAACCTTCCGATATTCGACAGTGGCAGAACACCATGATGAACTATCGGAATAAACAAGGAGAAGGCTATTCGCAGGTCTACCTAAAGACCATCCATAATCAGCTGAGTGCGATTTTGAATCATGCGGTTAATTTCTATGATTTGAAGAGCAATCCTGCACGTAAGGCAGGATCTATGGGAAAAGAAAGAACAAAAGAAATGCTTTTCTGGACAAAAGAAGAGTATATGAAGTTCATTGAAGCGGTGGCGGATAAGCCAATTTCCTTTTATGCATTTGAAATCTTATATTGGTGTGGAGTGCGTATGGGAGAGTTGTTAGCGCTGACACCGGCAGATTTTGATTTTCAGGCGTGTACGATCCGGATCAATAAATCTTATCAAAGATTAGGGGGGAAGGATATTATTACGGATCCTAAGACTGCAAAGAGTAATCGCATGATTACCATGCCGGAGTTTTTAAGCGAAGAATTAGAATCGTATATAGGAATGCTGTATGGTTTAAATGAAAATGACAGGATATTCCAAATTTCAAAAAGCTATCTTCATCATGAAATGGATCGTGGTGTGAAGTTGTCAGGAGTGAAGAGAATACGAATCCATGATTTACGACATTCTCACGTGTCATTGTTGATCAATATGGGATATTCTGCGGTGGCAATTGGAGAAAGGGTAGGGCATGAAAGTGTGGAGATCACATATCGATATGCACATTTGTTCCCAACAATCCAAACAGAGATGGCGGAAAATCTAAATCAGGAAAGAGAGGAATATCTGGATGAGTGAAAAAAATAGGGATAACAAGAATCGGTGGCGTAATGTAACCATAGCGTTTCGAATGTCTCCGGAAGAAAATGAAGAGCTGGATTTAAGAGTAAAGCTTTGTGGATACCAGACGAGACAAGAATATATCATTGAAAGTGTTTTACATCAAAAAGTCACAGCAGTAGGAAATCCATTGATGTTAGTACAGTTTAGAAAACAGCTTCGAGGGATTGAAGAGGAACTAAAAAGGTTAACTACATTAGAGGATGCCGATGAAGAGTTGTTTACACCTATTCGAACAATGTTGGAGATATTAAATGCATTTGCAGAAGAAAGAAACTATGAAAGAAGGAAAAAAGAAAAAGCCCAGAAATAAACTGAGCAAGTTCCCTGATCATCAGAATAACTGATATATCACCTTAACAACTTGAGTATATCACAAAATTGTTGTTGCAACAATTGTTAAATTCTGTTTGCCAGGGACTTGCCCGGTTGGGCAGGAGGTGGAAATGGAAGATAATTATAGAGAAATAAAAAAGGCAGAACCATGCCTGAAATTAATCCACATGGATCAGGTTGAAGTGGAAGAAATTGAATGGCTCTTTTATCCGTTCATACCATACGGGAAGGTCACCATTATTCAGGGAGATCCTGGAGAGGGTAAGACCACCGTGGTGTTGCAGATCATTGCAAAGTTAACAAAAGGAGAAGCAATATTAAGTGAAACAAGCGAAGGAAAATCCGAAGAGACAGGCGTAGAGCCAATCAATGTGATTTATCAAACAGCTGAAGATGGACTGGGCGATACAATCAAACCGAGATTGTTAGCGGCAGGGGCAGATTGTTCCAGAGTCTTGGTGATTGATGACCAGGATCAGCCATTAACAATGGTAGATGAAAGGCTGGAAGAAGCGATTATACAGACGAAAGCAAGACTTGTAGTGTTAGATCCAATTCAAGGCTTTCTAGGGGCTGGTGTTGATATGCATAGGGCAAATGAGATTCGTCCATTGATGAAAAGAATTTCTGTATTAGCAGAGAAATATCAATGTGCCATTATTCTGATCGGTCATATGAATAAGAATAGTAATGGAAAATCATCCTATCGTGGATTGGGGTCTATTGACTTTCAAGCGGCAGCAAGAAGCGTATTGATTGTTGGAAGAGTGAAAGATGAACCGGAAATCCGAGTGATCTGTCATGTAAAGAGTTCTCTTGCTCCGGAAGGGGATGCTATCGCCTTTCGATTAGACAAAGAAAAAGGATTTCATTGGATTGGAAAATATGACATCAGTGCAGAGGATTTATTGTCTGGTGATGGACGAGGGCAAAAGATCCGAAGTGCGAAAGAATTTTTAAAAGAGATCTTAACAAATGGATCAATGGAACAGGCAAAAATAGCGGAAGAAGCAGAAGAACGAGGAATTAAAAAGAAAACACTTTGGAATGCGAAGAAGGAATTACAGATTGATTCTGTGAAGATAGGAAATAAATGGTTCTGGATGTTACAAGAAGAGTAAAGGAAGATGGCAAGATTACCATATCTTAAAGAATAGGGAATCTTGCCACCTTGATTAAAAAGGAGTGAAGTGATGAAAAAAGTACAGATGGATTATGAACTGTTTCGAAAATTGATCTTTTATCATTTGGGTTCAGATGATCAGTATGAAGAAGATATTCGAAATGGCTTGGAAGAAAAATTGGATGCATTAGTCAGACATGAACTCTATACGAAGTATAAGACGGCTCCTTCTGAGGAAGAGCAGGAGAAAGCACGACAGGAATATTTAGATAAGCGTGGAGTGACAGCCAGTTATCGATGGTGATGTTTGTTTTGGGAATATACAACAGGAGCGTGGCACGCACCTGTATCATACCAAACAAGGAGAATTGCTGTAGGGTGTAGCCGATACAGTACTGGCTGATTTGAAAGCTCCCGGCAGGGCGCAAGGGTACTTTTGATGGACGTTAGGCTGTCGAAAGTGCTTTTGCGTTACTTTTGACAAAAGTAACAAAACATGATCGCCATATCTGGCGTTTTAAAATGAATGAAAGGAGATTTATTGAAAAGGACAATTAGTTTTATGACAGGGAAAGGCTCCCTGAACCATAACAGTAGAAAATTTCATGCAAAGAATACGGATCCGAACAGAACCCATTGGAATGTTGAATATTGTAATGAAGATATCAAAGACGTATATCATGAATTATTTGACGAAGCCTTGAAGCGTTACAATGATAAACAGACTCGAAAAGATCGTAAGATAGATGATTACTACGAAAAGATACGTTCCGGGAAACAAGAAAAATTATTTCATGAGGTTATTATTCAGATTGGTGATAAAGACAATATGGGATCAGAAACGATGGAAGGACAACTTGCTGCAAAGATATTAGATGAATACATGAAAGGATTTCAAGAACGGAATCCTACGTTGCGAATATTTGCTGCTCATCTGCATTTAGACGAAGCAACACCACATCTACATATTGATTTTATGGGACTTAAATCATGGAAAAATGCGCCTGATGGTAAAATAGTAAAAACAGATGTTTCAATTGCAAAAAACTACTTAGGAAAAGAAGAACTTGCAGAATTAAATGAGATTGTGACAATGTATCTTGATTATGCAACAAGACAGGCACGAAGACATATTCCTATGACTATGGAAGATTGGAAAACAAAGCTTGACGCATTTCTTAGATTTAATGATGCAGAAGTACTTCAGGATAAAGGGAAAGTAACAGCAGCTATTGCAAAGGAATTTGCAGAAAGCGAATTTGAGAAATACAGAGTTATACAGGATTCACTATATGAAAGTGATTTTGATAAATTGATGAATGATATGGAAAAGGATGATGCTATCCATTAGTACCACAAAAAGTCTGATTCTAAAAAAGAGATGTGCCAGCTGTACTCTGATTTCAATCAATCCACCACTTCAAAATTTTCTTGCAACTCAGTTATTATAGTTATATAATTCTAGTTAGTTTAACCTAATCAATGAGCGGGCGATTATTTGTACAATAATATAAAATTTTGTAACTGTTATTGTTGATGAAAGGCGGGATGATTATATGACAGTTCAAGAGTGGGAAAAGGATTTTTATGGAAATAATGTAACAATCACAACGAGAGATAATGAATGCGTCATTTATAGAATTCGGGACGATTCGGGAGATTCAGTTCTAACACGTTTTGAAGTTTATCCTGGGATTGCACTGATTTACAACGATGTACATACAGACTATATTTCAATTAAGGAGTTAGTCGGATATGAGAACATATTGGAAATCAATCATTGTCGTGAGGGGAGAATTGAATTTGGCTTAATTGTAATCCAAGATTCCATACCCGCTATCTTGGATAAGTGTAAAAGTTAATAGTTATCAGTGTAAAAGAAAGGTATGGATTTTCTTTTACAAATGAATTGAGACTGACTGGATAGTTGGTCTCTTTTCTGTTATGCTTTGATTTCTGGCGGCTGGAAAGGAGTCACCATGTCAAAGTTTTTATCTTATGAAGATCGAATGATTATTGCTCAACGCCTTCAGGAGAATGCATCCTTTGGGGCAATTGGCAAAGAGTTAGGAAAGGACCGTACAACCATTTCCAAGGAGATTAAAAAGTATTCCTATGACAAGAAAAGCGGTCGTCCTGGATATCCGTATAATCCTTGTAAATTCCGTGCTACATGCAAAGCAAAAAGGATTTGCGGAACAAGCTGTACACACCAATCTGCTTACAAATGCAGCCTGTGCTCTGAATGCACCTTACATTGTTCTGATTTTGTAGAAGATGTCTGTTCTGTCAAAAATAAGCCACCTTATGTTTGTAATGGCTGCAGTCAGCTGCCGAAATGCACGTTATTAAAACGTATTTATGATCCGGCAGATGCACATGAGCGTGCACATCATGCTGTTTCGGAAGCCAGAACCGGTATCATGTCCAACGAAGATGATATTGCAAGAATTAACGGGATCATCAGTCCTTTAGTTAAAAACGGGCAGTCGCTTCATCAAATCTATCTTGCTCATGTAGATGAACTGATGTGCAGTGAAAAGACATTGTATAACTACGTGGATGCCCAACTCTTTGATATCAGGAACATTGATCTGCCCCGTAAAGTGAAATACCGTCCCCGTTATAAGAAGCCTGAATTTAAAGTTGACCGGGGCTGCCGTATTGAACGAAGCTACGCTGACTTTCAAAAATATCTGGGAGCAAACCCGGAAACGACCATTGTACAAATGGATAGCGTGATTGGTCGTGTGGGAGGAAAATGTCTTCTTACCATACACTTTGTAGAAAGCAGTCTCATGCTGGCTTTTTTGCGGGACGCAAATACATCAGCCTCTGTAATAGAGATCATAAACTTATTGGATGAAGTCCTTGGGGCAAAAACATTTAATAGCTTGTTTCCGGTTATTCTGACAGATAACGGAAGTGAGTTTTCAAATCCAAAGGAAATCGAAAAACGTAGCACCATTCCATGCAATAGAACAAAGATATTTTATTGCGATCCAAGTGCTCCTTATCAAAAAGGAGCCTGTGAAGTCAACCATGAATTGATACGTCGTATCCTGCCAAAAGGAAGCAGTTTCGATGAGCTGACACAACAGGATATTACTCTGATGATGAACCATATCAATTCTTATAAAAGAAAAAAGCTGAACAACCGTAGCCCATACGAAACATTCAGCTTTTACTATGGAGAAGATGTGCTTAAGAGACTGGGATGCTCACCGGTTGCCGCCGAGAACATCATCTTAAAGCCTAAACTTCTCAAAAAGTAACAAATAAATTTGCTGAGTGCCGTCAGAGCCAGAATAGAACAACTCTATCCAATCAAAAACAGGGATGGATTCTCCGAATACAAAAATTTCGAGAGAGAATTGATCTCTGGTTGTTGTACGCAAATTTATTGCTGAACGTATTATATCATATCGAAATAGAAATGAAAATTCGGGAATCTTGCTTACAAACCGGGAATTTCATTTACAAACCGGGAATCTCGCTTACAAAACAGGATTTTCATTTACAAAGAGAGAGTCTTGGGTTACAAAGGGGATTCTCGGGTTACTATTTACCCTCGGGTTACTATTTACCCTCGGGTTACTATTTACCGTGATTTGAAATGCGATATTTCGGAATTGAATTACGATTTTTGATAGATTAGATTGTTTGAAACGCATTTTTATGATATGATGATAAGTAACAGGTGATAAATACCATGTGAACAGATATTTCAAGCAAATAAGATTGAGGTGAAAAAATGACAGTTAGTTACAAGAAATTGTGGAAATTGTTAATTGATAAAGAAATGATGAAGAAAGATTTGCGTGCAATGACAGGAGTTAGTACAACAACGATGTCTCGATTATCAAAAGATGAAAATGTAAGTACAGAGATTCTGTCAAAGATATGTTCTGCTTTGAATTGTGATGTGGGAGATATCATGGAATTTGTTCCTGATAAAAAAGAGGAGCAGTAAGGAGGTGTGGGAACATGGATCATTCTTATCCTTATATTGCTTCTTTGACTAGAGAGCCGTTTCTTTTTTACGAAATGCGTTCCACTGCAAAGCTTATGTCAGAAGGATTTTCTGATGATGCGATTGTCAAAGAAATTGTAGAGCAGAATCTTTTTCAGTACCCAACGGAAAAATCTATCACACGCATGGCGAAAGCCTGCATCAAACGGCTTCATGCACTGGAAGATGATTCTCTGGTTTCTGCGATTGCTTCACAGCCGACGGATGTGGCAAAACAGATTTGTCTGTATGCATTGATGAAGCAGAGTCGACTGGTTTGGGAATTTATGCTGACCGTCATTGGCGAGAAGTACAGATTAAGGGACACGTCTTTTGGTAAGATAGATTTGAATACATTTTTTATGCGCTTGCAGGAGCAGAATGATACCGTAGCTTCCTGGAGCGATACTACAATAACAAAGTTAAAACAGATAATTGCCAGAGTGCTTGTTGAAACAGAATATCTCGACAATCTCAAGGCAGATCATTTGAATCCAGTATGGCTGCATCCTGTTTTGGAGAATGCCATCAGAAGCAATGGCGACACGGCGATACTGCCAGCGTTTAATTGCTTTTCTTACGCCTAAGCGTGCAAAGAAATGCTCCAGTGGAGCATTTTGTGTAGGAGGTAGTCAATGAGTGACATAAAAGAACGCCTGGACAAAGTTCGGGCATTGATTCAGGAACCGGAGTTCCTGGAAGGCAAGGGACTCAGCAATGAGGTGAATATCAGAATCTTCTGTTATGAACCGGAGAATGAAATGGTTGTCCGCCATTTTGTGAATCAGTTGGAAACCGATCAGTCCTTAGATTGCCATTTGATTGTTTGTAATTTATATAAAACATTTCTTTCTATCTGCGATGATATGGACATCACAGATGCGATTCCGGATATGGAAGAAGCTGACGGAAGTGCTTATCTTCTGGAGCAGCTTAACTCCGCAATCGGCAATGGAGAGTTCATTGATAAAATCCAGTATGAGCCACACGAACCGGGTGATGTGCTGATGCTGACAGGTGTGGGCGAGGTGTTCCCGTTTATGAGAATCCATACGTTACTGGAAGCTTTGCAACCGTATTTTTCAGATGTTCCGATTTTGGTTATGTATCCGGGTGAGTTTGATGGTCGTCATGTAAAACTGTTCAATCGATTGACACCAAATGATTATTACCGGGCATTCAATGTCATAGATTAAGGGGGATAAAGCCATGATGATTCGAGATATGTTTGCGGATGACATTAACCGCAAAATCAATGGTGTAATTAAAGTAGATCAGGCTGCTGATGATGTAATCGAGCAGGAGTTAAATGAATATGTCATTACCAGAGAATTGAAGAAACATTTCATTACGTTCTTCAACTATTACGGTGATGCTTTCGACCAGCCGACAGCCGATATGGGCGTTTGGATTTCCGGTTTCTTTGGAAGTGGTAAATCTCACTTCCTGAAAATGCTTTCCTACATTTTGGAAAATAAAGAGGTAAAAGGCATTCGCAGTGTGGAGCGTTTTCGTAAAAAGTTTGAGGATGACCCGGCAACTTTTATGCTGATCGACCGTGCCACGAAGGGGCAGACGGAAACCATTCTTTTCAACATTGATATTGAAGGCTTCAGCAATAAAGACAAGACTGCTGTACTTCGTGTATTTGCAAAGATGTTCTACAACCATCTGGGATTTTACGGTGAAAATCTGAAAGTTGCCATGATGGAGCGTTATATTGACCAGCAGGGTAAGACAGAGGAGTTCCGCAGAGTTTTTGAAGAAAAGAAAGGCAAGCCTTGGCTTGAAATGCGCCGTGCCTTTGCTTTCAATGGAAAGTTCATCATCCCGACACTGATGGAAGTTCTGGATATGAGCGAGGACGATGCCAAGACGTGGTTCAATGATAAAACTACAACAGAAATTTCTATTGCACAGCTTGTGGAAGATATGAAAGCCTATGTAGATACTAAACCTGCAAACTTCCGTCTGCTGTTTATGATTGACGAGGTTGGACAGTATGTTGGTACGGATACCGATATGCTTTTGAACCTCCAGTCTCTGACTGAAAAAATCGGAAGCGAGTGCGAAGGTAAGATTTGGGTGATCTGCACCGGACAGGAAGCCATTGATGAAATCATCAAAGTTCGTGCGGATGAGTTCTCCCGTATTCAGGCTCGTTTCAAAACAAGATTGAGCTTATCTTCTTCCTCTGTGGACGAAGTTATCCAGAAGCGTATTCTGAAAAAGAAACCGGAAGCAACAACGGATTTGGAAACCGTTTATGAGCAGAATGATTCGGTTCTGCGTAACCTGTTCAGCTTTAGCGGCTCTATTCTGGATATTAAAGGATATTCCGGTCCGAGGGAATTTACAGAGAACTTCCCGTTCGTGCCGTATCAGTTCATCATCATGCAGAAGGTATTTGCGGAAATCCGGAAACATGGAAATTCCGGTAAGCACCTGTCTGGTGGTGAGCGTTCCATGCTGTCCGGCTTCCAGGAAGCTGCACAGAAAATTCAGGAGAAGGATGAATACGCACTTGTTCCGTTCTTCCGTTTTTATGATACCGTACATACTTTCCTGGACGGCTCTATCCGCCGGGTAATCGAGCGTTGCCAGAAAGCAGCCGACAATGGCGATGGCATCGAACAGCAGGATGTAGATGTACTGAAGCTTCTGTACTTGATTCGATATATTGATGATATTCCTTCCAATCTGGACAATATCGTGATCCTTATGGCAGACGATATTCGTGTGGATAAGATTATCATGCGTGAAGCTGTCCGAGGATGCCTTGATCGTCTGATGAGTCAGAACTATATAGGCAGAACTGGTGACACTTATAACTTCCTGACGGACGAAGAACAGGATATTCAGCGTGAAATAAGAGATACAAATGTGGATACCGCTTCTATTGTAGAGCGTATCGCCCAGATGATTTATGGCGATATTTTCACAACCAAGAAATTCCGTTATGGAAAATATGACTTTGCTTTCGATCAGATGGTAGATGGCATTACGGTTGGAGTGGCAACAGGTGGTATGCGTCTGCGTTTCCTGACCGTTGCTACCGATGCTATTGAAAAAAATGATTACCGTCTGATGTCAGAATCCAAAGGCAACGAAGCAATCGTGGTTCTGGCTGATACGCCTTATTATGAATCTCTGGAATCTGCCATGAAGATTCGTAAGTATGTAAAACAGAGAAATGTAAGCCAGCTTCCGAAAAGTGTACAGAAAATCATCAGCGATCAGCAGGATGAAGCCACAAAATATGAAGAAAGTGCTATGGCCGAATTACAAAATGCGATCGAAGGGGCGCAGTTCTATGTAGACGGTGAGCATCTGGAAATCAAATCTGGAAATGCTAAGAGCAAGATTGACCAGTCGCTTGAATATCTGGTTGCCCATGTATATAGCAAGCTCGATCTGATTACAGATAATGCAGGCAGTGATGCAGATATTATTGCGATTCTGACAGGTGCGGTAACAGCACTTCCAGGCATGGAACCGAACCGTGATGCAGCTTCTGCTATGGAAGAATATCTGGAAATGCAGGATGCGAAAAAGCTGCCGACTTCTATGGCAGATGTGCAAAGCAAATACAGTGCGATTCCGTATGGCTGGAAAGAAATCGACATTGCTGCGGTTGCGGCACAGCTGATTTATTCCCAGAAAGTAACCATCAAGTATGCAGGCAATACCATTCAGCCAGATGACCCGAAACTGCCGGATATGCTCCGCAAAAAGAGTGAGATCGGTAAGACGTCTATCAGCAAACGTAAAAATATTTCTGCTACGATGCTACGTGATGTTAAAGAAATGCTACGTGAGTATTTCGACATCATGGATGTACCGGACGATGAAGATGGTCTGATTCGCTTTGTGACGGAGAAGTTTACCGAGCAGCGCGATTACTATGTTTCTCTGGATGCCCGTTATGACGGACATAAATACCCAGACCGTGCATTAGTTCAGGAAGCCATTCATCTGATGGATGATGTACTTTCCCAGAAGAAAGACAATATTGCTCTAATTGAGCGTGTGCTGAAAAAAGAGGATGCTCTCTTTGATAACAAAGAAGCCATGAGCAACGGCATTGAAAATTTCTTCAAGACTCAGGTGACGGTATTCGACCAGGCAGTACAGTTTGAAAACTCTCTGCATGATGACCTTGACCGAATTGCGGAAAATGAGGAAGCACACAAGGCACTGAACACTATTCGCCTGATTACGATGATTCAGACCGGAAGCAAGTTCAACTATAACCGGATTCATGAACTGAATCCGTTGATGGATATGGTTCGTACCGCCCATGATAAGATGCTGGAAGAAAAACGTGCTGAGGTTCTGGAAACGGTTCGTCAGTGTATGGAAGCAACCCACACTGCCGCAAACGGCGATTCTAAGGCATCCCATCTGATTGAGAAATCAGACAGGTATTTCAGCCAGTGCAAGGAGAAAATCGCAGAATTAAAGAGCCTTGCCCTTCTGGATGCTATGTTCCTGCCGATGTGCCAATATAAGGATGATACCGTCAGCAATATCGAGTCTGTTCTGGCTCCGCCTGCACCGAAGCCGCCAGTACAGTCGACGCAGCTGGGAAAAGAAGCAGCTCCAGCAAAGAAGAAAGTGGTTCGTGCCTATAACCGTCAGGTTGTATTCCAGGCAAAGACCTTACAGACGGATGCGGATATTGATGATTATGTAGAGAAGATTCGTTCTCAGTTGAAACAGTTATTGAAGAATTGTGATGAGATTAAGTTGAATTAAGTATTATGATTAAGGAAGAATAATGAATAATTATGAAAAGAAAGAGAAAATAATAGATGAAGCTAAGAAAGAAACGGACACAAAATTAACGGATTCAATAGCAAATGAATCAATAAAACAAATACAGAAAAATCAAAATAAAATTCTTGAGTCATTTCAACCAATATTAGAAAAGCAGACTAATATGAAAGTGGGGCTAGAAAATTTTAAGAAATCGTTGGGTATGTCTGTTTCAAAATGGAATCAAATGCAAGAGGTTATAAAAATCTTAAAAAAATCATTTAAATTTTCTCATAATATTGAAGTTGGTGAATTTTCAAAAGCTATCTATAGAATGACAGCAGAATTTTCAGAAGTAATTCGAAAAATTAAAATTCCATCAATTTCTGAGAAAAAAAAGCAAGAACTTCTTGAAATACATAGGTTGTGGGGACATTATGGATGGACAATAAATCCTTGTGCAGATGAAGAAACGCTATTTAGTAGTATGCCAGCTAATAAAAAAGATGCTGACATTATGGCATTAAAACAATGTCCTAATAAAATAATGGAACAAATATTTGAAGTTTTATTAGAAAACAAACGAACGAAAAAGACAGATTTTAGAGAAGCAGTATTTGATTATAGACATAAGCAGTATAAATCATGTGCGTTTATTTTGTTTGCTTTAATTGATGCGATATTGATTAGATTGCAGAAAAAATCGACTTTAGATGGAAAAAGGCGTAATGTTGGGTTAAGCGCTGTGCGAGATGCAAAGAAACGAACGGAAATAGATGTGAATACAGAAGTGCTTTATACAGCATTGTTTTGTACAAATCTTTTTGCTTGTCTTCAAAAAGTGTTTGAAAGTGGAAACGATTTTAGAAAACAACCGGAGGTTATAAATAGAAATTTTCTTGACCATGGAATGCTTACAAGAAAGGTTACGAAGAAAGACTGTATGCAATTGTTTTTGCTGTATTACAATATGCTCAAGCTGTTAGAGTTGATTTATTAAGAGGATGAATATAATGGATAAGAATGCGATTAAAAAATTTGCTGTCTGGGCAAGAACAGAGCTGATCGCCCGTGTTTCCCTGAAAGGTGTGGAATACGGTATCACAGAGGGCAACATTGAGGATGCTAATGTGGACAGCGTTGGCGGCAAAGTCCTTACTGCCGATGAAAAGAAGCAGCGTCAGGCTCTGATTGCCGAGATTAATGATAAAGGATATAAGCAGGTCATGGAGGAGGTTGCCTACACTTGGTTCAACCGCTTCTCTGCTCTGCGATTTATGGAAGTCAACGGCTACATTCCTTCCCATGTGCGTGTATTTACGGACGAGGAAAACAATTTTAAGCCGCAGATTATAACCGAAGCCATTCATCTGGATTTGGATGGACTGGATATGGAAAAGGTCTATGAACTGAAAGATGCCGAAAAGACCGAAGAACTCTATAAATATTTGCTGATCGTGCAGTGTAACGCTCTGAATAAGATTCTGCCGGGAATGTTCCAGAGACTCTCAGACTACACTGAGCTTCTTCTGCCAGACAATCTGCTCCGTGAAGGTAGCGTGATTCAGAAGATGATTGAGCTGATACCGGAGGATGATTGGAAGGATGCTGTCCAGATCATCGGTTGGTTGTATCAGTATTATAACAGTGAGAAAAAGGTCGATGTTTTTGCAGCACTGAAAAAGAATGTGAAAATCACAAAAGAAAACATCCCTGCAGCAACTCAGCTTTTCACACCAGACTGGATTGTTCGCTACATGGTAGAGAATAGTCTTGGTCGTTTATGGCTGGAGGGACACCCAGATGTTAAGAGTCAGCTTCTTCCTACCGAGGAAGAACAGTCTGCTTATGCTGCCGGAAACCGTGACCCGGAAGATACCAAATGGCACTACTATCTGGAAGAAGCCGAGCAGGAGCCGGAAGTGCAGACACAGCTTGCAGAGATTCGCAAGGAATACGCTGCACTGACACCGGATCAGCTGAAAGTCATTGACCCTTGCTCCGGTTCCGGTCATATTCTTGCATATATGTTTGATGTACTGATGAAGATTTATGAATCCTACGGCTATACCACCCGTGAAGCAGTGTCAAGCATTGTAGAGAACAATCTTTACGGTTTGGATATTGATGACCGTGCGGCACAGCTGGCTTACTTTGCGGTAATGATGAAAGCCCGTCAGTATGATCGCCGCTTCTTCAGCCGTGGCATTCAGCCCCATGTGTATGCTATTGTCGAGAGCAATCATGTAGATAAATTTGCAGTAGATTATTTCTGTAATGGCGATATGAAGCTCACAGCTTCTATGGACACCATCATCAAAGAGCTGCATGATGCAAAGGAATACGGTTCTATTCTGACTGTGACACCGCAGGATTGGTCTGCTCTGTATGACCGTTTTGCTGAGATTACGGAAGATATAAATATGTCTCGTGAGACGGCACTGAGAGAATTACTGCCATTGGTACAGGTGGCAGAAGCATTGGCACAGAAGTATGATGTGGTTGTGACAAATCCACCGTATATGGGTGCATCAAGCATGGGAAGCAATCTTACAAATTATGCCAAGAAACAATATCCAGATAGTAAAAGTGATTTGTTTGCAATTTTTATTGATCATTGTGAACAAATGACGAGAAAAAATGGTTTTCAAGCAATGATTACACAGCATACATGGATGTTTTTATCAAGCTTTGAAAAACTAAGAGCAAAATTACGAAATATATGTGTTGTGAATATGGCTCATTTGGGAGCAAGGGCTTTTGAAGAAATAGGTGGTGAAGTAGTCCAGACAACATCGTTTGTGTTTAGAAAAGCTGTTTTAAATAACCATAATGGTGTTTATTGTCGTTTGGTAGAATCTACTACGCAACAGGCAAAAGAAGATCGGTTCCTTTCTAAAAGGAATAGATACATTGCACAACAGATAAAATTTCTAAAAATACCTGGAAATCCATTGGCTTATTGGGTTAGTGATAAGTTTGCAAATTTGTTTGAAAAGGAATGTGTTCGAGACGTAGCTACTGCATGTATTGGAATGCGTACTGGGAATAATGACCGTTTTTTAAGACTTTGGTATGAAGTGGAAAATAAAAAAATAGGCTATAAGTATCCTTCAGCTGCATCTGCTGAAAGAGATGGAATGAAATGGATTCCTTATAATAAAGGCGGTGAATTTAGAAAGTGGTATGGTAATCATGATTATGTTGTAAATTGGGAGAATGATGGATGTGAGATTAAAGAGAATACTCGCAGAGTATATCCACAGCTTGGAGATAATCTTGGTTGGAAAATAAGCAATGAAAAATATTATTTTAAAGAAGGCATTTCTTGGACGGTAGTTACGTCTAAAGTTTGTTTCCGTAGATATTATCAAGGACATATTTTTAGTAACAGTGGGCAGTCCGTTATTTCAGATAATTCGGTATTACTTGATTATCTAACAGCAGTCCTTAATAGTCGAATTTCGGAAATGGTTTTAGCAATGATTTCACCTACATTAGGATTTGAGTCAGGATATGTAAATAAAGTGCCTGTGGTTATAGATAAAAACAGAGAGTGTGAATGCTGTACTATTGCAAACAGTAATATTTCTATTTCAAAAATAGATTGGGATTCCTTTGAAACCTCATGGGACTTTCAACACCATCCATTGCTTCGCAAAGTTCCTACCATTGCGGAAGCCTTTGACCAGTGGCAGAGTGAATGTGATGAGCGTTTCAATCAGTTGAAAGACAACGAGGAAGAACTGAACCGTATTTTCATTGATATTTACGGTTTGCAGGATGAGCTGACACCGGATGTTGAGGATAAGGATGTCACTGTCCGCAAGGCCGACCTTGGCAGAGATATTCGCTCTTTTATTTCCTATGCGGTTGGCTGTATGTTTGGTCGCTACTCTCTGGATGTGGAGGGTCTTGCCTATGCAGGCGGCGAATGGGACAACAGCAAGTACGATTCTTTCGCTGCGGATAAGGATAACATTATCCCAATTTGCGACGATGAATACTTCGAGGATGATATTGTTGGTCTGTTTGTGGAGTTCGTAAAAACGGTTTACGGTGAAGATACACTGGACGAAAATCTGAAATTCATTGCTGATGCGCTGGGCGGCAAAGGTCAGCCGAAGGATGTGATTCGGAATTATTTTCTGAGTGGCTTCTATTCTGACCATTGCAAAATTTATCAGAAACGTCCGATTTACTGGCTGTTTGACAGCGGCAAGAAGAATGGCTTTAAGGCTCTGATTTATATGCACCGCTATCAGCCGGACACCATTGCTCGTATTCGTACCGATTATGTACATGAACAGCAGGCTCGTTATCGTACTGCTATTGCCGATTTGGAACAGCGTATTGCGAATGCTTCTACCGGCGAGCGTGTGAAGCTGAACAAAAAGCTGACCACTTTGCAGGCACAGGATACTGAAATCAGAACCTACGAGGAAAAGATTCATCACCTTGCCGACCAGATGATTTCTATTGATCTGGACGATGGCGTGAAGAAGAATTATGCAATTTTTCAGGATGTTTTGGCTAAAATAAAGTAGGAAAGAGGATGAGAAAGTGCAGTCAAAAGAGGATGTTTTAAATAGAGAACCATTTGTCAAACAGATAGTTGATTTGACTAAGATCCTTTCAGAAAAACGTAAAAATTGTTGTTTTGCTATTGAAGGAGAATGGGGAAGTGGTAAGAGTTTTGCACTGGAAAAGATTCAAGAATGTCTTCAAGTGGAACAATCGGAAACAACAAACACGGATCGTTTTTTTGTTGTTCGATATGATTGTTGGCGGTACGATTACTATGAAGAACCGATAGTTGCTATTATTTCTGTATTAAAAGATCAGATTGAACAGTATGTGAGTTTATTATCAAATGAGACTAAGAAAGAAATGTTAGCCATTGTTAAAAATACAATAACAAAGATTGCTGTCGAAGCAATCAAATCAAAGACGGGATTAGATTTGGATGGTATTGTTGGAACATCTGAAGATGATGGAAAAATATATGATAAATATTTTGGCTTCCAGAATATATTTAAAGAAGTACAAGAGCAAATTAAGAAGATATCAGAAGAACAAACAGTAGTTATCATGGTTGATGAATTAGATAGATGCTTGCCCTCGTATGCGATTAAAGTGTTGGAACGTATTCATCATGTATTCAATGAGTTGGAAAATGTAGTGGTTATAATTGCAATGGAGAAAAAACAAATGTCGAATTCATTGCATCAAATTTATGGTGATGAAATGGATGTTGATCGATATTTGAAAAAAAATAATCTCATTAAGTTTTAAACTGGATAATGGATCGGCTAATAATTTTATTAAGAAATATGAGAGTTTTATGAATATGTTTATCATCCAAGATCAAGAAAGGGATGAGTTGGAAAAATTTTTAAAGGAAATTACTTTTGGAATAGAAATTCGCGCACAGGAAAAAATTTTTGAAAATGCAGAAAGTATACATAGACTGATGGCAGAGCAAGAAAAAATGGATAGTGCTATATTAGCGTTTGAGTTGCTTGTTTTATGTATAAAAGAAAAAATGTCAACAGTTAGTATGAAGTGGATAGTTGATACATCAGGTTATCCAGATGTCGAAACTAGAATTGGAAAAGATTATTTTGATTCGATAAGGGATTATGCAAAACATATTAGACAATATCCTAAAAAAGTAAACTACAAATTTGTATGTAAGGAAAATGATTTTGTTGACAAAATGATTTTTATAATTTCTGGATTGTATAATGAATATAAAAACAACGAATGCGATTCGTTTTATTGTGCAGATAAGGAAATACAACAAAAGTTGAATTTTTCAAAAAAAGTCTATGAATTATTAAAAATATAGGAAAGGTTGACATATGATGACGGATGAAAAAATCAAAAATTCCAGTGAGCTGGAGTTTGCTGTATTTTGCATTGAAAATGTAGCAGCAAAGCTGGGGGTGGATGCAGAGCGTGTCTATCAGGCATTTACCGAACAAAGCGATATTCTGAACGGTTATATCGTGCCGGAATATGAAGTGCTGCATACCCAGAGCCGGGAATATATCGTTGATGATCTCCTTGATGTGATGAAAGAAAGGGGTGTGGAAGTATGATTCTTTATCATGGTTCTTTTTTAGAGATTGCAAAGCCGGATTTGGTTCATTCCCGCCCCAATGTAGACTTCGGGCGTGGCTTCTATGTCACGCCGCTGTATGAACAGGCAGCGAAGTGGTGCGGTAAGTTCAAACGCCGTGGGAAAGATGGCATTATCTCTCGGTATGAATACGATGAAAGCCGGGAATCTGAACTGAAAACGCTGAAATTCGATTCTTATTCCGGAGAATGGCTGGATTTCATTCTGAACTGCCGCAGTGGAAAAGATTCGACAGATTACGACCTTGTTGTAGGCGGTGTTGCCAATGATAAAGTGTTCAATACCGTGGAGCTGTTCGTTGACGGACTGATTGATAAAACGGAAGCTATCAACCGCCTGCGTTATGAAAAGCCGAACCTGCAAATATGTTTCCGCACAGAGAAAGCACTGTCTCTGTTGCATTTTGAAGGGAGTGAAACATTATGACAGCAAATCCGATTTTGCTTCAGAAAAAATATAGCCGTGTTATTGAGTGCTTTGCCAAACAGCAGGGACTTTCACTGGATGCGGCATTGGATTTCTTTTATCATTCCCAGGTTTATCAGCTGCTCCGTGATGGTGTTTCCGATATGCACTGCATGAGCGATGCGTATTTGGCAGAGGAATTGAAACAGGAATATGAGGAGAAAGTGCCTGAAAAAGCGGTAGTAAAGGAGAGAATAAAGTGAGACATAATATTTTTGATTCAATACCATCCGATATAGTTTCCAGTAAAGATAATGTATTTGCAAATTTTTTGCAAACGGCTGGACTTTATGATTCCATGAAAATAGATGAAGATAATATTGCTGACTTAATTGAGTTGCTTAAAGGAAACGTTAAAATTAGTGCTTATTGTAAAGAATGCAAACAAGAACGTGTTTTTAGCATGAAACCTATTGAGTATTATTTTGAAACGGGTCCAGAGGGGGATGAAGAAATTAGTTGTGCATCTCTTGGTGAGGAAATAGAGTCACTTCAAAATATGATATTTAGTACCAAATCCAGACAAGAAAAGAGTCCTGCCGAAGAATGGAAATGGATAAATTGGCAAATAGCTGATACTACGAGATTAATGAAATTGGAATATATTTGTTCAATGGATGAGAAGCATCATCTTGATTATATTGTTCTGACAACGGACAATTCAATGATGAAAATTGGGCAGTATCCATCTATTGCAGATATGACATTTCCAGAATTAGATGCGTATAAACATGTAATTTCGAAGGAAGATCGTAAGGAACTTGGAACTGCAATAGGACTTTTTGCAAATGGTGTTGGTGCTGGTTCATATGTTTATTTGAGACGAATTCTTGAAAGACTTGTTTACAAAGCAAAAGAAGCTGCGGCTGATGTCATTGATAACGAGATGTTTGAACAGGCGAAAGTTGCTGAAAAAATTAAGATGTTGGAAGGATATCTTCCAGATATACTGGTCAAAAATACAACTATTTATGGAATCTTGAGCAAGGGTATTCATGAGTTAAGCGAAGAAGAATGTCGAAAGTATTTTCCTGTTGTGAAAGAATGCATTTATCAGATACTCGGTATGTGGGAAAGTGAGAGAAGAAAGCAGGCTGATGAAGATGCTTTAAGCAAAGCACTGAGCTCAATTTCTTCATCAATTAAGTAAAAATATGGCAGTAAAGGCTGCCAAAGAGAGCGAGGTGTTATGATGACCATAGAAGAAATTCTTGCAGGCGAATCGAAGAATGTAGAGTTTAAAGAGAACCTGCCGGAGAAAAGCATCAAATATATGAAATCTGTGGTTGCCTTTGCAAATGGAACCGGAGGAAAAATCATTTTCGGAATTGCCGATAAAACCAGAGAGGTTGTCGGCTTTGACAAAGAAGATGTGTTCAAGAAAATGGATGCCATTGCAAATGCTGTATCAGACAGCTGTGAACCGGCAATCATCCCGGATATTACTTTACAAACGGTTGATGGCAAGACTGTTATTGTGGTAGAGGTTTCAGAGGGCAGACAGCGCCCATATTATATCAAGGCTCTTGGCAGAGATGGCGGTGTATATGTCCGTGTTGCCGGAACTACCCGCCTTGCCGACGAGTATATGGTAAAGGAGCTGCTGTTTGAGGGCAGTAACCGCTACTACGATCAGGCTTTATGTACTGGGTTAAATGTTACAGATGAAGATATTGATGTACTTTGTAAAGCTATGAAAGAACAGGCTGTTAAAAATGCCCGTACAGAGGAACAGAAAGCAGCGATTAAAGATGTCGGTAGACAGCAGCTGCGTTCCTGGGGTATTTTGATTGAGCGTGATGGAAAAGATTATCCGTCCAATGCGTTTGCTATTTTGACAGGTAATGGTGGACTTCATGTTGCAACGCAATGTGGCGTGTTCAAAGGGACAACGAAAGCGGTATTTGTTGATCGTAGAGAATATACCGGACCGCTTTGGGAACAGATAGACGAAGCATTTCAGTTTGTCTTGAGAAATATTCATCTGGGCGCTGCTATTGTGGGAATTTATCGCCAGGATGTTTATGAGATTCCACCGGATGCCATTCGTGAGTTGATTATAAATGCTATGGTACATCGTAGTTATCTGGATCATGGTACGATACAGGTAGCGGTATATGACAACCGATTGGAAATTACTTCTCCAGGAAAGCTGCCAATGGGACAAACGATGGAGCGTATGAAAGAAGGCTATTCTAAAATCAGAAATGAAGCTCTTGCCCATGCGTTTGCTTACATGAACCTGATCGAGCATTGGGGAAGCGGTATTCCGAGAATTATTGATAAAGTAAAAGCTGCCGGGCTGCGGGAGCCGGAGTTTATTGGTGGCGAAGTTGATTTGCGTATCAATATTTATCGAGGAAAGGTTGACGGCACTGTTGACCTCAATAGCGCCATTAAAGTGCCGGATACTATTGGTAAAATGCCGGATAGTGGCAATAAAGTGCCGGATAAAACAGAAATAGTGCCAGATAATATGAAAAAAATGCCGGATAGTGGCAACGAAGTGCCAGATACGACTGAGAAAATACCTGATAGTGAACGGGAACAACAAATCTATAAATATGTATTGGAAAATGGCTCTATTACTACTGCTGAAACAGCAGAGATTTTAGATGTAAAACATCGTAGAGCCAGAGCTGTCTTGCTGAATATGGTTAAGGATGGTTATTTGAGAAAAGAGGGTGCGGCACGAAGCACTATTTATGTAAAAAATACGGAAGGGAGATAATGCAGCATGGATACAGATAAAATAATACAAGATTTAAATCGCAGATTTGCTGCACCTCTGCCTGAGTTTTATCAGCGTCGTATCATTTTCTGGTATGATGAAGATAAGGAATTTCAGGATAAGCTGGATGAAGTGGTTTTGGAAAATGCAAAGGTGATTGCGCTGACAGGAAATAATGCGTTTTCAGTAAAAAAACTGCTTTCAGTAGATGATTTGACTACAAATTATCTGGTTTACAGTCCGTGTGTCTATAACCGCCCGGATGATAACTGGCTTCTGGATGTGGAGCTTTACAGTGAAGAGTTTCGGGCGGATCTGATTTCTATCTGGATGGATGAGATGGGACTTATATCAAATCCGGCAATGAGAAAACAGGTTAAAAATTATCGTGCTTATTTCAATGCGAAAGACCGTCGTTTGAAAGTCAGCACGCAGAATAAAGTTCCGGAAACACTGGCACAGTTACACATGGCTGTCATGGCGGCAATCTGTGGATTGAAAGATGCACGGCCTAATATGATTCTCCGTAGTGTGTTCCAGGCGGGACTGGATTTGAATAATAATACGGTTTATCAGGATTTTGTAAAATATCATGCAGACGCAGCTTTTTGGGCGATGGTTCGTCAGGGATGTGGATTTGTGGAGGAAGAACCAGATCTTGGGCAGTTGGCAATTCATCTGCTTTTAACTGCAGCGACCCGTACCATGAGGCAGGAATATCTTGCCGGACTGGACAGTTTTATTTCCATACCTCATCAGGCATACTGCTATGATTTTATTTCTGAATGGCTTCATAGTGATAACATTACTCAATTATATGATGTGGCACGTTATGTTGAAGATGAAGCTCGTCTGTATCAGCGTTTTGAAAAGCTGACAGTAGAAGATTTGGTAGGAACAGAGTGCTTTCCGTGTATTAACGAAGTGATTCTGACAAAGCTAATGACAGAGATTAGTGACCATATTATTGATGTGGATACCATTACGAATACCGTTGAAAAACGTAGAACTTGTGTATGGTATGAGCCATTTGAGAATTTTTATGACGGTATCTTACAAGTGGCGAATATGCAAAGTTTCTTTAAGGAACATTATGCCGGATTCCATACCGCAGAAGCGAAAAGTATCTGGAAAGAATATACAGAGAGTTACTATCAGATGGATACTTATTACCGTTTGTTCCATCTTAGTTTTCAAAAGAGTTTGGAGACTTCCAATATTCTGCTAGATGATTTGTTCAAGCATGTTGTCGATAAGGTGGAAGGACTTTATACGCACTGGTTCTTAGGTGAGTTGGGCAACAACTGGTCGGATGTATGTGCGGATGAACTGGCAACTTACGGTAAAGTTTTGGAAGTACCGCAACAGGAGGATTTTTACCGTTCCCGTATCCAAACCTCGGATACGAAAGTATTTGTAATTATCTCAGATGCCATGCGTTATGAAGTAGCGGCTACGATGGCAGATCAGCTTCAGCGAGAAACGCAAAGTAGGGTTTCTATCAGCAGTATGCAGAGCATCTTCCCTTCTACTACAAAGTTTGGTATGGCAGCTTTGTTGCCGCACAAAGAATTGACAGTAGAGGTTTGGAACGATATTTTGACGGTTTTGGCAGATGGACAGTCTACGGCAAGTACTTATAGGGACAAGGTCCTGAAAACAGAAGATTCAGCAAGCGTGGCCTTAAAGTATAATGACATCATTGCTATGAAACGAGCGGAAAGAAGTGCTTTGGTAAAAGGTATGGATGTGGTCTATATTTACCACGATACTATTGATGAAGCCAGCCACACTTCGGATACTGCAGTTTTTGCTGCGTGTGACAAGGCAATTTCAGAATTAAAGAATCTTGTGCGTATCATTGTAAATGAATTTGGCGGAACGAATATTCTAATTACGGCAGATCATGGATTTCTTTATACATACAGTCCTTTGAAGGAAGAGGACAAAGTAGATAAAAGAGGCTTTTTTGATGTGAATGTAACAAACTCTGACATTACAAAAAAAGAAAGTATCAAGCGATGTGTGGAGTATGGCAGAAGATATGCAATTATGCAGAAGGGGGTGCAACCAGATTACTTGATGCCTGTAAAATTCATGGGTGGAAATACGGAATTTGATGGATTTGCACCGAGAGAAAGTATTCGTATCAAAATGAATGGCGGCGGTATGAATTTTGTGCATGGTGGTATCAGTTTGCAGGAAATGGTTGTTCCAGTGATTGAGTACCATTATCTCCGTAATGATTCTATGGAATACAAGCGTAATAAACAGAAATATGATACTAAGCCGGTAACGGTTAATTTACTGTCCGCAAACCGTAAGATTAGCAATATGATTTTTTCATTGAATTTCTATCAAAAAGATGCGGTCAGTACAAATCGTGAAGCTGCAATCTATCAGGTTTATTTTACAGATGAGGATGGCAAGCAGATTAGTGATATTCAGAAGATTATTGCAGATAAGACCAGCGATAACGGTGCAGAAAGAACTTTCCGTTGTCAGTTTAATCTAAAATCTCTAAAATACAGCAATACAGCTACTTATTATCTGGTAATTGCAGATGAACAGGGATTACAGATGCCACAGTGGGAGCCATTTCAGATTGACATCGCCTTTGCGGTGGACGAGTTTGATTTTTTTAATTAATGCCGCAGGAGGAGAGAAAGATGGAGCAATTTGCAGAGGGTGAAAGTACCCGCGAAGAAATAAAGAACAAGCTCCGTCAGAACTTTGACGGTAAGATTGTTCGGAAAGACCTGACAAAGAAAATTAAAGAAGGGGCGAATGTCCCAGTGTATGTTCTTGAGTTCTTGTTGGGACAGTATTGCAGTTCAGATGATGAGACTGTTATAGATAAAGGTGTACAGAACGTGAAGCGTATTCTTGCTGACAACTTTGTACGCCCGGATGAATCACAGAAAATTCTGTCTCAGCTGCGTAAAAAAGGCAGTCACACAATCATTGATATGGTGACTGTTCGACTGGATATGAAAAAGGATTGCTTTTTTGCAGAGTTTTCTAATTTGGGCGTTGGTAATGTACCGATTGCCGATGAATATCCAGAAAAATTTGATCGCCTGCTCTGTGGCGGTATCTGGTGTATTGTTCAGCTGGATTATGAGGTTGAAGGCGATAATAATTTTGGTATTGAGGACATTGATGGAAATCCGCTTCGTTCCAAACAGAAAAAGCAGAAAGATATTTCACCAATCAGTATCCGTAAGCTGACACCGATCCAGATGCCGCACATTGATATTGATGAACTGAAGCAGGGACGAAAGGCTTTTACGAAAGATGAATGGCTGGATATTCTTCTTCGTTCTATCGGCATGGAGCCAGATGAATTTACATATCGTGAGAAATGGTTACTTTTGACCCGTATGATTCCGTTAGTTGAAAATAACTTTAATCTTTGTGAGTTGGGACCGAGAAGTACCGGTAAATCTCATCTTTACAAAGAGATTTCACCGAACAGTATTTTAATTTCCGGTGGACAGACGACGGTTGCAAACCTGTTTTACAATATGGGACGCAAAACGGTCGGACTGGTCGGCTTATGGGATTGTGTAGCCTTTGATGAAGTGGCAGGTATCAAGTTTAAAGATAAAGATGGCATTCAGATTATGAAGGATTACATGGCATCTGGATCTTTTGCCCGTGGCAAAGAAGAAAAAGCTGCTACTGCGTCCATGGTATTTGTGGGAAATATCAATCAGAGTGTGGACGTGCTGTTGAAAACGTCCAGTCTGTTTGCACCTTTCCCGCAGGAAATGGGAACAGATACAGCATTTCTTGATCGTATGCATTGTTATCTTCCAGGATGGGAGATACCGAAGTTCAGACCGGAGCATTTTACCGATGATTACGGTTTTATCAGTGACTATTTGGCAGAGTTCATCCGAGAGCTTCGCAAGGAGCAGTATGGAGATGCACTTGATCACTACTTCCGTTTGGGGAGAAATCTGAATCAGCGTGATACAATTGCGGTTCGTCGTATGATAGACGGTTATCTGAAGTTGATGTACCCAAATGGTGAGTTTACCAAAGAAGAACTGGAAGAAATTATTCAGATTGCATTGGAAATGCGTCGCCGTGTCAAGGAGCAATTGAAGAAGCTGGGTGGTATGGAGTTTTATGATGTGAACTTCTCCTATATAGATTTAGAAGATATGTCAGAACATTATGTTTCCGTACCAGAACAGGGTGGCGGTAAGTTGATACCGGATGGAATGTGTAATCCGGGACAGGTTTATACCGTATCCAGAGGAAAAAGTGGCATGATTGGTGTATTTCGTTTGGAAAGCCAGATGCTTCCGGGCAATGGCAAGATTGAACGGACAGGCTTAGGCAGTGATTCTAAATGCAAGGAAGCGGTGAACACGGCATTTAATTATCTGAAAGCCAACGGCAATCGGATCAGTGGCTCTATCAGCACCTCAACCAAGGATTACATCATCAATTATCAGGATTTGCAGGGGATCGGTATGACAGACAAATTGGCACTTCCAACATTAATTGCACTTTGTTCGATTGCTCTTGGAAAGCCTGTTGTCAGCAACTTGGCAGTGTTGGGAGATATAACAATTAGTGGCACAATGATAAAGGTGGATGAACTTGCCAATACACTTCAGGTGTGTCTGGATAGCGGCGCAAAGAAGGTGCTGATTCCGAGTACCTCGTTTGTTGATTTTGCAAGTGTTCCGGCTGATCTGATGAGTGCATTTCAGCTGATTCCTTATCAGAGTGCGGAAGATGCAGTGTTTAAGGCGTTGGGGGTAGAATGATTGAAGAAAGACTTAATTAAACTTATAGATTCACGAAAAGAAATAGAAAAGATGTTTCATCCGTTTGATGGCGGTAAGGGAACATCATTTGAACGGATCAGTGATGTGCCTGAATTCCAAAATTGGCTTCAAGAGATAAAATTGGAATTACAGGGAATTTATGATCGAACTCATGACACTTTTGTATGGGAAACTATCAATTTGTGTGGCAAGCGCCTTGATGGTTTTACGGAGAAAAAGTATTTTATTGAGCTTGTCGGAAAACTTCAGGCTATTAGAAAAAATATTGATAAATATTATCCGGACGAGGAGAAAGAGTCAGGATTGTCACATTCACAAGGAGGTGCTTCTAGTATGAAAAAGAAACCGCTTATATTTATAAGTCATTCTTCTAAGAATAAGGATCAAGTTGCAAAAATTGCGGATTTACTTCGTTCAATCAATTTAAGTCCTCGCAGAGATATTTTTTGCAGCTCCCTACCAGGATATGGAATACCAAATGGAGCCAATATTTTTGACTTTTTAAGGGAACGGTTCCTTAATTATGACTTGCATATTATTTTCGTACATTCGCCAGAATATTACGAAAGCCCAGTCAGCTTAAATGAAATGGGCGCAGCATGGGTACTAAGAGCCAATGCAACTTCACTTCTTCTTCCTGGTTTTGATTTTTCTGGAATGAAAGGTGTAATTGGAAGTGACTGCATTGCTATTAAGTTAGATGGTGATCGTTCAGAAGTAAAAGATCGCCTTAATCAGTTGAGACGGGAATTAGAATCAGAATTTGATATTTCAGATAATGAAGATATTATTTGGGAAGAAGCAAGGGACAAGTTCATCAGTGAAATAAATGGCGATGTATCAACCAAAAATGAGAATATCAGTGCTACACCTGCCTTAATAACAGAGGAAATGAAGCAACTCCTTAAAAAAGTGGCAGATGCACCGGGAGGGCAGATCCTGATAACTTCAGATTTGGAATCAGGTACATATATTCAAATTGGTAGCGAAGTAGTTGCTAAGGAGTATCCAGATAGACGTGAATATGTTGTTTGGGAAGAGGCACTTAATGCTTGTTTGAAAGAAAAATATATCGAAAGAAAAAGCAAAGAGATTTGTGTAATCACAAATGCTGGCTATAAAGTAGTTGAGATGTATATAATCACCTAAATAATAGGTATGACGCGAAGACAGAAATAGAAAAACTTGAAAAAAATGGTGTAAAAGTGGTGTAAATACCGCCAAAATCAATTTAATAGAAAATTAATAAAGCCTGAAACCCCAGTAAAATCAGGGGTTTCAAAAATTTTATTAAAAAAATTAGCACTCGAGGGTTGACATTGCTAATAGGTGGTGGTATGTTATGTACAGATAAAAAATTAGCACTCCAAAATACAGAGTGCTAACAAATTAAAAGCATACTTCAGATGGAGCGTGTGACCAATGGAAAATGAAAACAAAGAACTAGAATTGAGCGAGAGACAGCTTACCATACTGGATGCAATCATCCGCAATTATCTCGCCACAGGAGAGCCGGTTGGCTCACGTACAATTTCAAAATATACAGATCTTAATCTGAGCTCGGCAACAATCAGAAATGAGATGAGTGACTTAGAGGAGATGGGCTATATAGTACAGCCACATACCTCAGCAGGAAGAATTCCTTCGGATAAGGGCTACAGATTATATGTAGACCATCTTATAGAGACAAATGATAAGAAGGAAAAAGAGCTTTCTGATATGAAGGAGCTGGTCATTGAAAATACCGAGAAGATGGAGCAGGTGTTAAAGCAGGCGGCGAAGGTACTTGCAAACAATACCAATTATGCCACACTTGTTTCTGCACCGGATGTCAATCACAACAAGGTGAAATTCATCCAGCTTTCACAGGTTGACGACCAGCATCTGCTTGCAGTAATTGTTATGAACAATAATATGGTCAGAAACAAGATGCTTGATTTATATGAGCCGCTTGACAATGAGACAATACTTAAGCTCAACATTTTGCTTAACACCTCATTAAACGGACTCGCAATGAACGAGATTAATCTTGGAAACATTGCAAGCATAAAGGAACGCGCTGGTATTCATTCAGGAATTGTCTCTGATGTGATTGATGCATTGGCACAGACCTTCGCTGAGAGTGAGGATCTTAAGATTTACACCAGCGGAGCAACAAATATTCTGAAGTATCCTGAGCTTTCGGATTCCAATAATGCAGCGACACTTTTGTCAGCATTTGAGGAAAAGGAAGAGCTAGCAAGCCTTGTTACTGAATCCCTATCCGATTCCGAGAAGAAGGACAATGGAACAGGTATTCAGGTTTATATAGGAAATGAATCTCCGATCCAGACCATGAAGGACTGCAGTGTTGTCACTGCGACATATGATCTGGGTGAGGGCGTAAAGGGAACGATAGGAATTGTCGGACCAAAGCGCATGGATTATGAAAAAGTAATGGATAATCTAAAGACTCTTAAATCCCAGTTAGATGGAATTTATAAGAAGTCTGAGGATGAAACATAGGAAGGTGGTCAAAAATGCCAGAGAATATTAAAAAAGAAACAATCGACAATGAGACTGCAGAAAACAAAGCAGAAGAGATAGAGATTGAAGGAGCTGATGAGGAAAGCACTCAGGCAGCCGAAGAAGCAAAAGATACAGATGTGAATGAAACTGAATCAGATGATGATGCTTTAGCAGATGCAGATGCAAAAGCAGATGATAAGTCAGATGAAAAGTCAGATGAAAAGAAAGGTCTCTTCAAGAAAAAGAAAAAAGACAAGAAGGACGAGCAGATAGAAGAACTTAACGACCGTCTGAAAAGACAGATGGCAGAGTTTGAGAACTTCCGCAAGAGAAGCGAGAAGGAAAAATCCCAGATGTTTGACATGGGAGCAAAGACAATAGTTGAGAAAATCCTTCCTGTAATCGACAATTTTGAGAGAGGTCTTGCAGCAGTACCGGATGATAAGAAGGATGATCCTTTTATCACAGGTATGGATAAGGTCTACAAGCAGATGCTCACAGAGCTTGATGCTGCAGGTGTAAAGCCAATAGAGTGCGTAGGACAGGAGTTTGATCCTGATTTCCACAATGCAGTGATGCAGGTTGAAAATGATGAGCTTGAGTCAGGCACCGTAGCACAGGAGCTTCAGAAGGGCTATATGTACAAGGATTCAGTGGTACGCCACAGCATGGTATCGGTAGTACAGTAATGATGTGTACATCTATCCGGCATGACAGTGAATCAGATTTATATGAATGCAGACAACATTTAAGGGATTCATGTGAGACAACGGATGGTTACAAATATATTAAACAGGTAAAAACACTATATTTAATAGGAGGAAAATAAAATGGGCAAAATCATTGGTATTGATTTAGGAACAACAAACAGCTGCGTAGCAGTTATGGAAGGTGGAAAACCTACAGTTATAGCAAACCAGGAGGGTGCAAGAACCACACCTTCAGTAGTTGCTTTCACAAAGACAGGAGAGAGACTTATCGGTGAGCCAGCAAAGCGTCAGGCAGTTACAAATGCTGAGAAGACAATTTCTTCTATCAAGAGACATATGGGTACAGATTACAAGGTACAGATTGATGACAAGAGCTACAGCCCACAGCAGATTTCAGCTATGGTACTTCAGAAGTTAAAGGCTGATGCAGAGGGATACCTCGGTGAGAAGGTTACAGAGGCAGTTATCACAGTACCGGCTTACTTCAACGATGCTCAGCGTCAGGCTACAAAGGATGCCGGCAAGATTGCAGGTCTTGATGTAAAGCGTATCATCAACGAGCCTACAGCAGCAGCACTTGCTTATGGTCTTGACAATGAGAAAGAGCAGAAGATTATGGTTTATGACCTTGGTGGTGGTACATTTGATGTATCTATCATCGAGATTGGTGACGGAGTCATCGAAGTATTATCTACAAACGGTGATACACACCTTGGTGGTGATGATTTCGATAACAAGGTAACACAGTGGATGATTGACGAGTTCAAGAAGGCAGAGGGTGTTGATCTTTCTACAGACAAGATGGCACTCCAGAGATTAAAGGAAGCTGCTGAGAAGGCAAAGAAGGAGCTGTCTTCAGCTACTACTACAAACATCAACCTTCCATTCATCACAGCTACAGCAGAGGGACCAAAGCATTTCGACATGACTCTTACAAGAGCTAAATTCGATGAGCTGACACATGACCTCGTAGAGAGAACAGCAATCCCAGTACAGAACGCTATGAAGGATGCAGGCGTTACAAATGCAGACCTTGGACAGGTATTACTTGTAGGTGGTTCTACACGTATTCCGGCCGT
>OLWY01000016.1_pt1 | contig 119606 bp, 109 predicted proteins | sample 1644171 | NCBI WGS metagenome assembly OLWY01 (sample SAMEA103958150, study PRJEB25191) | human gut metagenome | biome: human-associated habitat [ENVO:00009003]; feature: intestine environment [ENVO:2100002]; material: feces | place: Germany | collected 2013/2015 | reverse complement strand
TTTAAGGGGGCAGAATCGCTTGGTTTTAGGGGGCAGCTTACACTGGATTTTCCATATGGATATACAAAAGACATATGATATAGAGCTTTCTTATTGCATGTTCAATAGTAAAAAGGCTTTTGAGCTTGCATGTGTTGCTTATTGTATGACTCAGTTCAATGTGTATGATATACTGGAGGAAGCTTTTATCAGACGGGATATTAGTAGCAAGAACAAGTATGATATAAAGGAGGTGTTGGCGAAGGCTAAAAATGTGGGGATTGATTCACTTAATGCAGCTTCCATGATAGATGAGCTGACCTCTAAAATAGAGCATGCATATGTCAAGTTAAGAAGTAGATATGATGTTGCTCCTGAGCGTTTGGAAAGATTGAATAGGTGGGTGGATAGAGGAGTGACTGGAATGCCCAGTTAAAATATGGTTTATATTCATTTTTCTGCATGGTATATATTGAAGTCGGGTTCCTCAGTAGGTCTGTTATTGATAATGAAATAAAACGCGTAAAAATGCTTTTATATAATCAATAACAATTTCAATTATGCAGGTGAGTTGAAATGGGTAAGGTATCGGTTGTTGTTACATTAGGAAGGAGGTTTTGTGTCATTGCAGAGCAAGACCTCCTATTTGTAATGGATTTTATTATGAAAGATTTAAATATTGAAATTTAAGCTAGATTTGATGAAAGTCCGTAAAACTTCTGTGAAAAAGAAAAGCAGTCTCCGAAGAAACTGCTTTAGAAAAGAGTCTCGGTTGTAATACTCCTAACAACTCCGTCTTTCAGCATGGCCTGAGCTCGGTAGAGAATAAATCTCATTTTAGTCTCATCGACTCTTTTAATAAAGAAGAGAGTGGGCGAAGCTGCTCTTCTGATTAAATGTCATAAGAAAATTTGAGAACACCAACGAAAGGAATACAGAGTTAAGTATAATTAACCAAGAAGATAAATTAAAAAAGAGCTTCGATTACACACTTCCTGGTAATTCTGAAACAGACAAGGGTCAGTCATTAACTGTTTTTAGCTCTGAAAGCTCTCTTTTAGTTCCTAAAGATACAACAAATCTAAATATTGAACAACAATTTATGGACGAAATTATAGAGAAAGCTAAGAAATCATCCCCTATTGGTACAGAAAAGACGTGGGGAAGTAAAGTTTATATAAATGCTGGAATAGGATGAACATGTTGTCTGTGTACTTTATTTATATTGGTGTTCATTGTGTTGTTACGCTTTCACTACTTTATAAAAGATTATGTAATAAATATTTGGATAGTCAAAAATAATTAAATATATTTGTTCTTCATAAGGTATAAATGTGCTATATACAGTGTGTTAGTATAGTGCATTGAGTATTAATATGAACAAATATTAGGATTATGGCGACTAAAAAGAACGGCTTTAATACTGGAATTGCTAGTGAGTATTTGGTGTTGTCCATGTTGTATCGGTTGAATTATGAGGCTTATATAACAATGGGAAATAAGAAAAGTGTTGATATTTGGATAATGAGGGATGATAAAACTGCTGTCTCGATTGATGTGAAATCTGTTCGTGAATATGATTCTATTCCCGTAGGTAATGTGGAGGCAAAAGATAACCACTATGTTATATTTGTGATATATAATAAAAAATTTGAAATTGAAGGTACTCCTACACTGCCTGATTTTTATATAGTTCCTAGTTCATATGTGGTAGAAAACAGGAAAGAATATGAATTGAAAGCTGGTGGAGAACGTTATAATATCTTTAAAAAGGATATTGAAGGATATAAAAATCATTGGGAGCTGTTGAATTCTTCTATTAAAAGTGGGAATGTTACACATGGTAAACTGGAAAAAGAAATGAATAGCAAAGAAGAAAAACAATTAGTTAGTTCTCGGTGGAATGACTGCAGTACAATGAGTATTATTCATACTCCTACTGAAGAAGAGAGGAAAAAAGCAACTGATGAAATGGTTGACAATCTAATTAAGAATATAAAGAAATTTGCTGACAATGAAAGAGAAGATGAAGGTAAGGAGGAGGGGTAGATTAGTCTAATTATAATTCATGTATATAATAGAATGCCGTTTAATGAAAATATTGAATGGCATTTTTTTTGTTTTGAATGCTATTGTAAGAATAGATACTATTTATAAGTGTTGGTAAAATAGGGATTGCTTATGGGGAATTGATAGGGAATTGGAGAGCATTTTTTGTTGTCCGCGGTTAAAGAATGTCCGAACTTTATAGTGTACTAAAATAAATGATATTATGGTTTGTTTCGGAGTTGATTTGTATCGATTTTCATTAATTTGTAATGATTATTTTAGAAAAGTTGTATATAAAAAAGAAAAAGGAGATGAACAGATTGTTCTAACTCCTTCTATATCTGAAAGTAATATTAAGTTCTTGAAAATTAGCTCTTTGTTTCCCCCAGACGCGTACTCTACCGGGCTGAGCTACATCCCGAATTGCGGGTGCAAATGTACGGCTTTATTTTAAAATAGCAAATATTTATAGTGCTTTTTTTATTGAATGAACTTATAATTTGCAGTTTCAAGGCTTTCGGCCAACGTGCCCTGCTCTCTTTTTACTTGTATGCCTGCTTCGCAAGGCAATGGCTTTGAGCGGGCAGGCATACTTTGAATGAAGTTATTGCAGGTTTAGGCTGTTTCTTACGGAAGTGATAGCCGGACTTTCGGGCGTTACGGATTTCCGGGTACAATAATCGAATTCCGCAGATTTTTCGCCGCTAAATGATTTCCACTTCAGTTTCAATTTAACGGTCTTGCCTTCTGTATCAGGCAGGGCATCCAACTTGAAAGCAACCAGTCCGTCCGCATACCTGCCGTAAATGTCGCCCTTGGCATTGTGGCGGAATTCTACTTCATACGGGTTTTCCGGATTCTCGCTCAGCAGCAGATTGACAAAGTGCTTTGTTTGATAGTCTCCTTGCTGAGTTCTAAAGCGAAGGGTCAGATAACCGTCTTCTGCGATGGTTACCCAATCGTTCACTATTTCCACCGGGTCGGTGCCGTATACGGTATCGTTCTCTTCACCCAAATCCGGGGCGATGGGTTTGGTAAGGATACTGTCTATCCAGTTTATATGTACAGCTTGGGTGTAGATATCGCTGGGCTCGTCCACTTCCTTGTAGTTTACCAAAGCGCGGACTTCCTTCTCGCCGTAGGGAGATTTCGTCATGTTGGTAGGCAGCAGAGTGGTCTTGTCATCCAATTGCAGAAAGACTGTCTGGTCTGCATCGGTCTTTACCGTTACCAGGGCATTGGGGAATCTCATGGCATAATTATCATCGTCGTCCAGGCACGATTGGAGGCTTAAGGAGCTGATGGTTGCAATAGCGATTAAAATTTTCTTGTTAAAGATTGACTTCATTTTCATAGTGTACTCTTTTAAATTAAACATTTGGAATAGGTCTTGCTTTTATAGAAATAGCATATTTGCGAAAACCCTGCATGCAGCATTGTTAATTAATGATAAGAGCCGGAGTAAGCTGGTGCGGAATATTATTCCCCGATACATGAAAGATATTTGTATATCAGGTGGAATATGATTACCTTTGCTGTATGAGATGCACATCTCGCGTGTGTTGAGATGTATGTCTCGAACTGCATGAGATGTGCATCTCGTGCATGTTGGGGAATAGCTGTCCGGCCGTATGGAAACTGGCTTTCTGTTTAGGGGAAGTAACCTTCGGGTGGGGTGTCAGCAGTCTGGTTGCAGTAAGAAACATTATGTTCATTGTGAAAAGAGTATGAGTATAGTCTATTTGGTTCGAAAGAAGGTTTTCCGCACGGCAGAAGGGGTGAAGCAACTCTATTATGCTGTGCAGCGTGTGTTACAGCGGCGTGGAGGTGTGACGGCAGAGCTGCTGGCGCAGCGTATGGCATCCAGAAAAGGGATGAGTTCGGGAGACGTGCAGAGTGTATTGATAGATTTGCCGAAGTTTATAGAGGAAGCGCTGATGGAGGGAGAGTCGGTGACCATTAAGGGGCTGGGTTCCTTCCATGTGGCGGTGACGAGTGACGGGTTTGAGCATCCCGACGATGTGATGCCGGGCAAGGTACGCTTATCCCGTGTCTATTTTCGTCCGGATAAGTCGCTGGTGGCGAGGCTGAACAGCGGGATGGATTTCTACCGTTATCCGCTTAGCCGATATTTCCCTCACGATATGTTGCGACCGGAAACGCTGCGAAAGGAGCGGGCCGAGGGAAAGACGGGAATTCCGGATGAAGACCCAGTTGGGATGGAAAATGATACGGAGGACTTTTCGGGGGAGGAGTGAGCGATGAATGTGGAAGAATTCAGAGAATACTGTCTCTCCTTGCCGGGAGTGCTATGCTCCCATGCACTCCCTATAAAAGTCGAACATTTCGAAGATAGTCTCCTTGTCTGCCGTCTGGTTGAGACAGATGTCACCCACTTCTTTCAATAGGGTGAAGTTGATGACTCCGGCGGTATTCTTCTTGTCATGCTTCATCAGTTCGTACAGCTGGTCGTACTGTTTGCAGTTGAAGGTGAAGCTGCCATAATTCTCTTTGACGAATTGGATGGTCTGGCGCATCTTGTCCTTCGGGAATCCGGTCTTTATATAAGAAAGGTAGAGTTCGCAGACCAGCCCCCATGCCACTGCATAGCCGTGCAGCACCGGACGCCTTTCGGCAAGGGCGAGGCTTTCGAAGGCGTGTCCCACGGTGTGCCCCAGGTTCAAGGCTTTGCGGATGCCATGTTCCAGTGGGTCCTCTTCTACGATGCGTTCCTTTACCTGCACGGAACGTCCTACCATGGACTTCAGCAAGGCATAATCTATCTTCTCCGTATCGAAGGCCAGCAGTTCCGCCAGATGTTCCGGGGTACTGATGAGGCCGTGCTTCAGCATCTCCGCATAGCCGGAGAAGAAGTTATGGGCATCGAGGCTGCGCAGGAACTCGGTTTCCAGCAGCACGCAGGCGGCAGGAGCAAAGACGCCGATTTCATTCTTCAGACCGTTGAAGTTGATGCCCGTCTTGCCTCCCACGGAAGCGTCGACCATGGCGAGCAGCGTAGTGGGAACGTTGATGTAGGCGATGCCCCGCTTGAAGGTGGAAGCGGCAAAACCGCCAAGGTCGGTCACCATGCCACCGCCCAGATTGATGAGCAGGGAGTGGCGGCTGGCCCCTTTCTCACTCAGGGCTTGCCATACGGCAGCCAGCGTTTCCATATTCTTGTGCACATCTTCTGCCCCGATAATAATCTCTTCCGCTTCTTCCAGGGCGGGGATACCGTCCAGATGCGGGCGGCAGAGGCGGTGGGTATGCTCGTCGGTAAGGATGAAAAGCTTGTCATGGGGACACTTCGCTATGGCATGCGTCAGGCTGTTTGCCAGTCCTTCGCAAAGGATTACTTCTTGTTTACTCATCTTGTTAATTACAAATTACGAATTACCAATTACTGATGTTACGGATTATGAAGGAAAGGGAGCCTTCTTCATTATATTGTGGCACAAAGATAGCTCTTTTGGCAATAAAACGTTATCTTTGTCCCGCGAAATTCTATGGGTGGCAAGGTGTTTCCGTCATCTGCCTCCCGCTATTTGTAATTAGTAATTTGTAATTGATTGATAGAAATGAGAGCATTACTTCCCGTTTATTGCCGTCCGTTGGGTTATTTCATCATAGCTCTGGCGTTGTTCCTTCCTTTCATATTCCTATTGTGGGGAAAAGTGACAGATGCCAACTTGCTGTTTTACAAGGAATGCTCCAAACTCCTGATGATGATGGGGGCACTGATGATAATCTTTGCCTTGACGAAGAACGAGAATAAGGAGATAGAGCAGGTGCGCAACAAGTCCACGCGCAATGCCATCTTTCTGACCGTTCTTTTTATCTTCGGCGGTATGCTCTACCGGGTGGCGCAGGGTGACCTCCTTTCGGTCGATTCTTCTTCTTTTCTCATATTTCTTATATTGAATGTGCTTTGCTTGGAATTTGGTATAAAGAAAGCGACAGTTGATAGATTATTTAAGCGGAATAGTCGATAAATAAAGCAAATCGTCATGTGGGGCATTAAACCTTTTGCCCGGAAGTCTGTCAAATGAAACAGTGAATAAAAGGCATTGTTCATTTAGAATAGACAAAGAATAGACACATGAAGAAAATTATCACGGGGATGGCGTTGCTGTTGGTAACAACGCTGTCTGCATTTTCACAGACCAAAAACATTACGGTATCGGGCCGTGTCGTGGAGGACACCAAGGAGCCTGCGATACAAGCTACCGTGCAGTTGCTTTTGTTGCCAGACAGTGTTCAGGCATCGGGTACGGCCACTACGGCACAAGGTTATTTCACTCTTCCCAAAGTCAGTGCGGGTAAATACGTGCTGAAGGTTTCCTACATCGGATTCAAGAGCCAGTACATCCCTTTACACCTTTATGCTACGACAACTGCCAAGAACGTGGGTACACTGACATTGGAAACGGATGCGGTGATGCTGGCCGAGGCTGTGGTTACGGCAGAAGCGCCGCAAGTGCAGGTGGTGGAAGATACACTGGTATATACTTCATCTGCCTATCGTACCCCCGAGGGAGCCATGCTCGAGGAGTTGGTGAAGAAGCTGCCCGGTGCGGAGATTGACGACGAGGGTAATGTGAAAATCAACGGTAAGGACTTGTCGAAGATTATGGTCGACGGCAAGGAGTTCTTCGGTGGAGACGTAAAGACCGGTTTGAAGAACCTGCCGGTAGATATGATAGAGAAGCTGAAAACCTACGATAAGAAGTCCGATTTGGCACGTATCACCGGTATTGACGACGGTGAGGAGGAGACGGTGCTCGACCTGACCGTAAAGAAAGGCATGAACCAGGGTTGGTTCGGTAATGCCGACGTGGCCGGAGGGACGGAAGACCGCTATATGGGCCGCTTTATGCTGAACCGCTTCGTGGACAAAACCCAGGTGTCGGTAGTGGGTTCTGCCAATAACGTGAACGACCAGGGCTTTTCGGGTGGTGGCGGTCCTCCGCGCTGGCGCAGGAACAACGGACTTACTGCAACGAAAATGCTGGGTGTGAACTTCGCTACCCAAACCGATAAGCTGGAACTGGGCGGTAGTGCACGCTACAACTATCAGGATGGGGATATTGCAAGTATCGGTTCTACCGAGGACTTTCTGCCGGACGGCAACTCTTACTCCAACTCGAACAGCAGGCAACGTAACAAAGCCAAGAATTTCAATGCCGATTTCCGTATGGAGTGGAAGCCGGACTCGATGACGAATATCATTTTCCGTCCCAACTTCTCGTACGGCAAAACGGACAATCTCTCCAATTCTGAGAGCGGTACGTTCAATTCCGACCCTTACAGTCTGGTGAGTGACCCCAATAACTGGCTGAATCTGGAGAAGATTCTTAATCCGGACGATGACCCGTTGAGGAGTATCCGTATAAATGCTATCAACAGCGGTTCGCTGAACGACAACAAGAGTGTGTCTACGGATGCAACCTTGCAGTTGAACAGAAAGCTGAATGACAAAGGACGCAATGTCACGTTCCGTGGAAGATTCGGTTATACCAATAATGACAACAACCAGTATACGGAGTCGGAAACACATTACTTCCAGTTACTGAATGCTTTGGGAGGAGACTCCATCTTGGTTCGTAACCAGTACATCACTACTCCTACCAAGAACTACAATTACAGTGCACAGCTGACTTACAGCGAACCGATAGCCCGCGCCACTTTCTTGCAATTCAGCTATCAGTTCCAGTACAAGTATAGCGAGAGCGACAAGACGACGTATGATTTGCAGGGTTTTCCGGATTGGGGATTGTCAACCCAGCTTCCCACGGGATATGAAGAGCATGCGGTGGATAGTCTGGGTAAGTATGCGGAATACCGCTACTACAACCACGATGCATCCGTGTCTTTGCGCTTTATCCGCGAGAAGTATCAGTTGAGCGCAGGTATGTCGTTCCAGCCGCAGCATTCTGTATTGTCCTATAAGCGCGGCGACTATATGATTGATACCACCCGCAATGTGTTCAACTTCGCTCCGAACCTGGACTTGCGCATCCGTTTCTCCAAGGTGAGCCAGTTGCGTATGACATATCGCGGGCGTAGCAGCCAACCGAGTATGGAGAATCTGTTGCCGATTGTGGACAACTCCAATCCGCAGAATGTACGTATCGGTAATCCGGGCTTGAAGCCTTCCTTCACGCACAACATGCGATTCTTCTATAATACGTATAATGCCGAAAAGCAGCGCGGTATTATGTCACACGTCAACTTCTCGGCAACGCAGAATAGCATCAGCAATAGCCGTGTGTACAATTCGGAGACTGGTGGATGGACTACAACTCCGAAAAATATCAACGGTAATTGGAATGCGTTCGGCATGTTTGGCTTCAATACGGCACTGCCCAATAAGAAGTATACCATCAACTCCTTCTCCAATGCCAACTATCAGAACAATGTGGCTTATCTGACGTCCGGTAAGGGAGCAGATGCCGTGGAACGGAAGAATACAACCACCAACCTGACGCTGGGCGAACGTCTGAATGCCGCCTATCGTAATGACTGGTTTGAATTCGGCTTGAACGGAAGCATCTCCTATTCAATAGAGAAGGATAAACTGACGCCTGACAATAATCAGGAGCCCTATACCTTCTCCTACGGTGCCAATACGCAGATTTCCATGCCGTGGAACATGACGCTCTCTACCAACATTGCCAACCAGAGCCGTCGAGGATATACGGACAGCAGTATGAACCGTAACGAGCTTATCTGGAATGCACAGTTGTCGCAGACTTTCCTGAAAGGGAATGCCACCGTCAGCTTCGAGATGTACGACATTCTGAAGAAGCAGAGTAACATCAGCCGTTCGCTGACTGCAAGCGGCCGCTCGGTGTACGAATATAACGGCGTGAACAGCTATTGCATGCTTCACTTCATCTATCGTCTGAATATTTTCGGCAGCAAGGCCGCCCGCGATAAGATGCAGGGCAGACGCGGCTTCGGCGGTCCGGGCTTCGGTCCGGGGCATGGTCCTGGCGGTTTCGGAGGACGCAGGCCGTTCTAAAGCGGAGGGGATCACCCCCCTAATCAGCTTGTCATTCTGATACACTCTCAATTCTGTGGCAGGTTTCTTTTTGATTATTTTTCAGACGCGGATGACGCAGATAAGAATATTAAAAATCTGCGTCATCTGCGTCATCCGCGTCAAAGCGATAGCAAGTATAAGTTTTCAGACAAGTTGGGGGAAGAGGGACTTTTATGTTAATCTCTGTAATCTTCGGTGAAAGTTTCTGTGTTTTTCCTACATTTGTTTCACACTTAATTGTCTGTGAACATGCTTGATTGGAACTTCATTGCCAGCCAGATTGCTACGATAGCCTTCGACATTGTTTATTTCGGTGCCATCATCGGAACGATTGTCGTCATTATCCTCGACAACCGCAATCCGGTGAAAACCATGGCATGGATACTGATACTGATGTTCCTTCCCATCGTGGGGCTGGTGTTTTACTTCTTCTTCGGGCGTAGTCAGCGCCGTGTGCGCATGATAGGGAAGAAGAGTTACAGCCGTTTGTTGAAGAAACCTATGGCAGAATATCTGGCGCAGGACTCATGTGCGCTTCCCATCAATTACAGTCGTCTCATATCCTTGTTCCGTAATACCAACCAGGCTTTCCCCTTCGATGGAAACCGGGTGGAAGCCTATACCCTGGGGCTCTCCATGCTGCAATCCCTGCTGCGCGAACTGGGGAAAGCAACGAAGCATATCCACATGGAATTCTATATCTTTGAGGACGATGCCATTGGGCGCTTGGTACGTGATGTCCTGATGGAAAAGGCGCGTGCCGGGGTAGAGGTACGTGTGATTTATGATGATGTGGGTTGTTGGCATGTTCCCAACCGTTTTTTTGAAGAGATGCGCGAGGCCGGTATCGAGGTACGCAGCTTTCTGAAGGTACGTTTTCCGCTTTTCACCAGTAAGGTGAACTATCGTAATCATCGGAAAATAGTTGTCATTGACGGGCGCATCGGCTTTGTGGGGGGGATGAATCTTGCCGAACGCTATATGCGCGGATTCTCATGGGGCATCTGGCGGGACACACATCTGCTGCTGGAGGGCAAGGCTGTTCACGGATTGCAGACCGCCTTCCTACTCGATTGGTACTTTGTGGACCGTACACTGATTACGTCTACCCGCTATTTCCCGAAAATAGAAAACTGCGGTACTTCCTTGGCGCAGATTGTAACGAGTGAGCCCGTAGGCCCATGGAAAGACATTATGCAGGGACTTGTCATATCCATTTCCAGCGCAAAGAAATATTTCTATATCCAGACTCCCTACTTCCTGCCCACCGAAGCCGTACTTGTTGCTATGCAGACAGCCGCCTTGTCAGGTGTCGATGTGCGTCTGATGTTGCCCATGCGTGCTGATAACCGCTTGACGCATCTGGGTTCCTGCTCTTATCTGGCAGATGTGCTCTATTCGGGAGTCAAGGTCTATTTCTATAAGAAAGGCTTCTTGCACTCCAAACTGATGGTTTCGGATGATGAGTTGTCCACGGTAGGCTCTACGAATGTGGATTTCCGCAGTTTTGAACATAACTTTGAGGTGAATGCCTTCATCTATGACACAGAAACAGCGCTTCAGATGCGCGAAATCTTCCTTCAAGACCAGCGCGACTGCGTACAAGTATTCCTGAAGAACTGGGTGAAGCGCCCCTGGTATCGTAAGGCTGCAGAGAGTGTGGTGCGGCTGATGGCGCCGCTGTTATAATGAAGAATGATGAATGAAGAATTTCTTGAAGTGTATTCATATCGTACCATTCTTCATTCATCATTTAAATATCGTGAAGTTCACGCTCCCGTATACCCTTCTCTCCACAAAGTGCGGATGTTCCTCGAAACTGTTTTTCTTCCCGTGTTCCAAGACGAAGAGTCCGTCTTCTTTCAGCAAGTTGTTCTCGAAGATGAGATCGGGCAAGGTTTCCAGCCCGGCAAGCTCGTAGGGAGGGTCGGCAAAGATAAAGTCGAACTGCTCGCGTCCGCTTTTGAGGTATTTGAATACGTCACCGCGTATGGGTAGACACTTGTCCGTCTTTAATTCCTGCATAATTTTGCAGATGAAGGCATAGTGGTCGCGGTCTTTTTCCACGCTGATTACTTGGTCGCAGCCTCTGGACACAAGCTCGATGCTGATGCTGCCCGTACCGGCAAATAGGTCGAGGGCACGGATGCCGTCCTCAAAGTCCATGTAGTTGGAGAGCACATTGAACAGATTCTCTTTGGCAAAGTCTGTGGTGGGGCGTGCCTTGAAGGAGTGGGGCACGTCGAAACGTCTTCTTTTGTATATTCCGCTGATTACTCGCATAGGGTTATGGCTTGCAGGTCAAGATTAGTGGCGGGATTCATGATGAATACCTGCCGGATGAATTTTCGCAGTTCGGGCAGTAGCAGTTCTTTGTCGTTTAGGTCACCGGTCAGGTGCAGCTCATCACGCTCCTGCTCGAAGCCGAGTTGTTTCCATATATATAATAGGTAGTAGACACGGTCGGGTGTGCTTCTGCATTCAAAGGAATTGGCAAGAAGGAGGCGTCCGCGCTCGTAGCCGTATACGTCTACGGCATCTTTTCGCAAGTGTGCATACATCTTCCGGTTGTTGCCCAAGCGGCTCTTTGAGGAGAAGAACTCAATGAAGGGGCTGGCTTGGGAATAGAACTTGACATCGGGATACTGTTCGCGAAGGAAGGAGCAGGCACTCTTATCCATGCCGAACAGTACGACAGTGTTGTTCTTATGCAGTATGTTGTATTGTACGGTTTCGTTTTCCCGTTTAGGATGGTTGTGATAGAAAATGATTTCCGTTTGTTCGTCCTCGAAGAACTCCAGGGGAATGAACGTGAAGCGTTTGTCTACCATGAGCACATTGACACGGCGGAAGGGGCGTTCCAGCCATGCCAGTTCGCGGAAGGTCTGTTTCAGATTGGCAGTGAGGGAGAGGGACTCGTCCACTGCACGGTCGTAGTAAGAGAACTCACCGTCGCCCAGAGGGTTGAACACAGAAAAAGAAAATCCATCCGTACTGAGACGGATGGATAATGTATACTGTTCCGATTTATTAAAATCAGTCGTTTCTATCATACGTTTGTCGGGGTGAGATTATTCCCAGTTACCGGCGTTGTTGTTAGCTGTTTCCAAGCTACCAATCATCAGACCGCAGTACTTGCCAAGTTTGGTTTGTACGTCCTTGATGTTGGCAATTTCTTGTGCATCCAGACCGTTCAAATAAACTTCGTACGGAGTCTTCACTTCGAGCAGACAGAAAGGAGCACCGGATTTAGCTGTATCGTTCTTGATGGCCATTTCGAACTGTGCACCGTTTCCGAAGGGAACATATCTCATTGAATCGGGGTTGAAGCCCTTCGGGAAGATAGTGTCCAATACGGCTACCCACAAGGTGTCACGTTTGAAGTTTTCCAATCCCCATTTCTTGACGTCAGCATAGTTACCTGTCTTCTTTGCCTTATTGATGATGTTGATGGCTTTCTTTTCAGTCAGACCGTCTTCCAGCTGCTTATCGTTCAGTTCTCCTTGCTTGAAGATGAACGGAAGTTTCTGGTTTTTAACAAAGTCAATCAGAGAGTCGAAGCTTGCAGTATATTGCTGGTCATGTAAAGTACGATATTCCAATTGTGCTTTACGGATGTCAATCAGACGTGCAATGACGGCTGCGTCTCTGTGCTTCTTTGCTTTTTCAAAGTTGATAGGACCCATAATGCTGGCATAACAAATATAAATTAGCACCAAAGCACATAAGCCTAAAATGACATTAAATACTGTTTTCATGATAAATATGTTTTTTAGTTGTTATATTCGCACCGCAAAAATAAAAGAAATTAATTTAAAAACGATAGTTCCCTTTACTTTTTTCTGTTACAAAAATGATAAATAACTATTTAGAAAGGCAAATTAAGGAAAATTTTCCTTACCAACCAACTCCTGAACAAGAAATTGCTCTAAAATCTTTATCGGAGTTCCTGCTGTCGCCCCGTAGCGAGGTGGTTTTTATGCTTCGTGGTTATGCGGGGACGGGTAAAACATCGTTGGTCGGTGCCTTGGTGCGGACGCTGGACAAGTTGCAACAGAAGTCGGTATTGCTGGCACCGACCGGACGGGCGGCAAAGGTTTTCTCGGCGTATGCGGGGCATCCGGCGTTTACGATTCATAAAAAAATCTATAGACAGCAATCTTTCTCCAACGAGCTGAGCAATTTTTCTGTGAACGATAATTTGACAACTCACACTCTCTATATAGTGGATGAGGCATCGATGATTTCCAATGAGGGACTGTCCGGTTCGATGTTCGGCACGGGCAGGCTGCTGGACGACCTGGTGCAGTTTGTCTATTCCGGCCAGGGATGCCGCTTGTTGCTGATGGGCGATACGGCGCAGTTGCCGCCGGTGGGGGAGGAGCAGAGTCCTGCCCTTTTTGCCGATGCCTTGAGAGGCTACGGGCTGGAAGTGGTGGAGGTGGACTTGACGCAGGTGGTGCGCCAGGAACAGCAGTCGGGTATTTTGTGGAACGCCACCCGCCTGCGGCAGTTGATAGCGGAAGACGATTGCTACAGCCTGCCGAAGATAAAGGTTTCGGGGTTTGCCGACATTAAAGTTCTGCCCGGAAATGAGCTGATAGAAACGCTGAACTCTTGCTACGACCATGACGGGTTGGATGAAACTATCGTGGTGTGCCGCTCCAACAAGAGGGCGAACATCTACAACAAAGGCATCCGTGCGCAGATTCTCTGGCGTGAGGATGAATTAAACACCGGTGATTTGTTGATGGTGGCGAAAAATAACTACTTCTGGACGGAAAAGGAGAAGGAGATGGATTTCATTGCCAACGGTGAGACTGCCGTGGTGCGCCGCGTGCGCCGTACGCGAGAGCTGTATGGCTTCCGCTTTGCAGACGTGACGCTGGTCTTTCCCGACTATAACGACTTTGAACTGGAAGTGAACATGCTGCTCGATACGCTGCATACCGACTCGCCTGCGCTGCCCAAGGCAGAGAACGACCGGCTTTTCTACTCCGTCCTCGAAGATTATGCCGACATCACCGTGAAGCGCGAGCGGATGAAGAAGATGAAGGTAGACCCGTACTACAACGCCTTGCAAGTGAAGTATGCCTATGCCGTGACTTGCCACAAGGCGCAGGGCGGGCAATGGAAGAATGTCTTTCTGGACCAGGGGTATATGACGGATGAATACCTGACACCCGATTATTTCCGTTGGCTCTACACCGCCTTTACCCGTGCCACGGGAACGCTCTACTTGGTGAACTATCCGGAAGAACAAATAGTTTGAAAAAGAGAGGGGTACCGATGCAGTATTCCGGCATTTTTTGTATTTTTGTAGATAGAACAACTATAACTGAACAAGTATGAAGAAGCTATACTCTCTCTTTGCCTTGATAGCACTGCTGTTTACCGCTTCCGGTTGCGAGGACGATTACCGAAGCATGGTACTTTTCGAAGGTGTGGAGCCTATCTACCAGATTGGGACATGTGACAATCTGGTGTCCAATCTTTCTTATTATCTTTCTGAAACAAACGAAGATACAGTGCTGGGCATTGACGGCGGCGACGGTTCCTATAATGTGATTAACGAGCACGAGTCGGTGGCTTCCGTGACTTTTACCGATGATGTCAACGGGTATCAGCGTATCAAGATTCATCCGCTGGCAGAGGGGGAGACGATTGTGAAGGTGATGGATGGTTCCGGTGAGGAAACACAACTGCGCATCACGGTGAAAGGTCGTAGGCAATATACGTTGACGAAAATGGGCTTCGAGTATGGTATCAGTAGTGGTGCACCGACGGAACTGCTGGGTGATGTTTCTAAGGCACTTGCCGAGCGTCCTTGGGTGAAGGATGGCGGGTATTATGTGTTGGTGCCCGAAGATTTCTCCAATAGTATGTGGAAAGGTGTATTGGAAATCTATCCGACGGGAAAAGAGGAGGAACCGCTAATGGGGATATACGAGACAGTTCCAGTGGAAGATGAGAACGGAGATACATATGCATTGTGGCAGTTTACTTATAATGGAGAGAAGAGGCTCTTTACGCGGACGGTCTCGGGAAATGGTAAATGTGTACTTGCGGAAAATGTAACTCCTTTCTGTCCTTCCAGTTTGCTGCCCGAAGGTGCACTGGTGGTTTATCGCGAAATGTTTATACTTCGGATGGAATAAGGTTTTAGTGGAAATCTTGTCAAGAGCAGATTTACGAAAGATTAACAGACGGGAGGCTTAGGCTTCCCGTTTTTGTTTCTGTTGCGCATCATCTGTCTGTTCTGTATGCATCATTCGTTTGCTTCGAATGCATTGTCTGTTTGTTCTGGACTAATCATCCGTTCCCTCCACTTCACTGTCCCAAACCTTAGGGTTTTTCACGGAAACCCCAGGGCTTTGGAGGGTAAATGCCAGCCATTTCACTTGCTAAGGTGTGGCATTTAGGATGGTAAGGTGTGGAGTTTGGGGAGCCGGCATGTGGCATTTCAAATGGAATACCGTGGAGGATAAAAAGAAAAGGAGAAGCAATGCTCCTCCTTTCCCGGTAGTTTAATTTTGAAATATCTAAAAAATGACATTACAAATATACAACATCACAGAGGCGATGTCAAGTGTTTCGCCAATTATTTTCAATTATAATCCTGCCAATTCCAAAACTTTGTCAATGGCAGCGTTCAGTCCGTCAGCATTCTTACCGCCGGCAGTTGCAAAGTGGGGCTGGCCACCGCCACCGCCTTGGATAAGTTTGGCAGCTTCTTTCACCAGGTTACCGGCTTTCAGTCCGCCTGCCACGAGGTTGTCGCTCAGCATGACGGTCAGCATCGGCTTGCCTTCGGCTTCTGTTCCCGCTACGAAGAACAGGTTTTCCGTAATCTGGCCACGCAACTGGAAGGCGATGTTCTTCACTGTTTCTGCCGGCAGGGGAGCACAGAACTTGATGACTTTAACGCCATTGACTTCCTGCACGTTCTTCAGCAGTCTTTCTTTCAGCTGTGCTTCTTTCTCTTTCATGAAGTCCTCTACCTGCTTCTTCAGTCCGGCGTTTTCGTCAATATACTTACGGATGGTTCCGGCAAGGTCGGGTGCGTTGTTGAAGAGCGCCTTCAAGTCGTGCAGCGTGTCCTCGATGGTGTTCATCAGTTCCTCCACGCGTGCACCCGTGTAGGCTTCGATACGGCGCACACCGGCAGCCACGGAGCTTTCGGAGATAATCTTCACCATACCGATGTTTCCGGTTGCAGCCACGTGCGTACCACCACAGAATTCTACGGAAGAACCGAACTGGATAACGCGTACATGGTCGCCGTACTTCTCGCCGAACAGAGCGATGGCGCCCAGTTCTTTGGCTTCTTCGATAGGAATGTTGCGGTATTCTTTCAAAGGTATGTTGGCGCGAATCTTTGCATTAACGATGTGTTCCACCTTGCGGATTTCCTCGTCCGTCACCTTCTGGAAGTGTGAGAAGTCGAAACGCAGGGAGTCCGGTGTAACCAAAGAGCCCTTCTGCTCTACATGCTCGCCCAATACTTCGCGCAGCGCAGCATCCAGCAAGTGGGTAGCAGAGTGGTTGGCGGCACAAGCGGCACGCTTGTCGGTATCCACGCATGCCATCATCGGAGCTTCCATGTGTTCGGGCAGCTTCTTGGTGATGTGGATAGGCAGGTTGTTCTCCTTCTTGGTGTCTACCACTTCGATGGTCTCAAACTCGTTCACCAATACACCGGTGTCACCTACCTGACCGCCGCTTTCGGCATAGAACGGAGTCTTGTCCAGTACAATCTGATACAAGGTTTGGTTCTTCTGCTTCACTTGGCGGTAGCGCAGAATGGATGTTTCGTATTCCGTATAGTCATATCCTACGAATTCGGTAGTACCCTCCTTTAGCGTAATCCAGTCACCGGTCTCTATGGCGGCGGCATTGCGGGCACGCTGTTTCTGCTGCTGCATTTCGGCGTCAAACTCCTTGATGTCGGCAGTCATGCCGTTTTCGCGGAGAATCAGTTCCGTCAAGTCGAACGGGAAACCGAAGGTATCATATAAGGTAAAGGCATCCTTTCCGCTGATTTCGTTCTTGCCGGCGGCTTTGGCGTCTGCCATGGTCTTTTCCAGCAGGCGGATACCCGTCTCCAGGGTGCGGAGGAAGGAGTCTTCTTCTTCCTTGATAACTTTGGCAATCAGTTCCTTCTGTGCATCCAGTTCGGGATAAGCGGCGCCCATGTTCTCGATGAGTACGGGGAGGAGCTTGTACATGAATGCCTGCTTCTGTCCGAGGAACGTGTAACCGTAGCGCACGGCACGGCGGAGGATACGACGGATGACGTAACCTGCCTTGGCATTGCTCGGAAGCTGTCCGTCGGTGATGGAGAAGGCGATGGTGCGGATGTGGTCGGCAATTACACGCATGGCGATGTCCGACTTCTCATCTTCGCCATACTTCTTGCCTGCCATGTCTCCGATGGCTTTCAGTATCGGTTGGAATACGTCGGTGTCGTAGTTGGAGGTCTTTCCTTGCAGTGTGCGCACCAGTCGCTCGAAGCCCATGCCGGTGTCGATAACCTTGGCGGGAAGTCCTTCCAGGCTGCCGTCCGCCTTGCGGTTGAACTGCATGAACACGAGGTTCCAGATTTCAATCACCTGCGGGTGGTCTTTGTTCACCAGCTGGCTGCCGGGTACTTTGGCCTTCTCTTCTTCCGAACGGGAGTCCACATGGATTTCCGAACACGGACCGCACGGTCCCGTATCACCCATTTCCCAGAAGTTATCGTGTTTGTTGCCATTCAGAATGTGGTCTTTCGGCAAGAACTGCTCCCAGTAAGAAGCGGCTTCGTTGTCGCGTTCCAGTCCTTCTTCGGCGCTACCTTCGAATACGGTGGCGTAGAGGTCTTTGGGGTCGAGTTTCAATACATCCACCAGATACTCCCATGCCCAGGAGATGGCTTCCTTCTTGAAGTAGTCGCCAAACGACCAGTTGCCCAGCATCTCGAACATGGTGTGGTGGTAGGTATCGTGACCCACTTCCTCCAGGTCGTTGTGCTTTCCGCTTACGCGAAGGCATTTCTGCGAGTCAGCAACTCTTTTGTATTTCGCCGGGTGGTTGCCCAAAATAATATCTTTAAACTGGTTCATTCCCGCATTGGTGAACATCAACGTGGGGTCATCCTTAATCACCATCGGGGCCGAAGGCACTATCTGGTGACCTTTACTTTCGAAGAAACTCTTGAAAGAGTCTCTGATTTCGTTTGCAGTCAACATACTCTCTATTGATTTATCTGATTCTAATTTGATTTACCTTCTCTTGTCGTTTTTTGCCCGTTTCTTACTACTAACTACTTGCTACTTAGTCTTAATATTCTTGAAAAAACTGTGCAAAGATAGCTTGTTTTTATTACTTTTGTCGCATTGACAAGCGAAATATTTCCTAAGATGCGCAAAGTTTACTACATTTATAATCCCCAGACGCAGACGTACGACCGTATTTATCCTACCGTGAGGCAGCGGGCGCTGAGCATTCTCCGCCGTTTGTTCATCGGTATGGGGCTGGGTGCGGGCAGTTTCATCGTATTGCTGCTTATCTTCGGCTCTCCGTCGGAGAAGGAGTTGCGAAAGGAGAACAGCAAACTGCAGGCGCAGTACAACGTCCTCTCCCGCCGGCTGGACGAGGCTATGGGAGTGCTGCAAGACATACAGCAGCGTGATGACAATCTGTACCGGGTGATTTTCATGGCCGACCCTATTCCTTCTGCCATCCGTCAGGCTGGATACGGCGGTACCAACCGCTATGAGCATCTGATGGATATGGCTAACTCCGACTTGGTTATCAATACCACGCAGAAAATGGATATGATTAGCAAGCAACTCTATATCCAGTCCCGCTCCTTTGACGATGTGGTGGAGATGTGCAAGAATCATGATGAAATGCTGCGCTGCATTCCTGCCATACAGCCGGTTTCCAATAAAGACCTCCGTAAGACCGCTTCGGGTTACGGTACGCGTATCGACCCCATTTATGGTACCAGCAAGTTCCATGAGGGTATGGACTTTTCGGCTCCCCAGGGCACGGATGTCTATGCCACGGGAGATGGCACCGTGGTGCAGATGGGCTGGCAATCGGGCTATGGCAACAGAATTGTGATAGACCACGGCTTCGGTTATCAGACGGTGTATGCACACTTGCGCGATTTCCGGACGAAGTTGGGCAAGAAAGTGGTACGTGGTGAGGTCATTGGCGGGGTAGGCAGTACGGGCAAGAGTACTGGTCCGCACTTGCACTACGAAGTACACGTCAAGGGAAAGGTTGTGAATCCCGTCAACTACTACTTCATGGATCTCAGTGCCGAGGATTATGACCGCATGATACAGATTGCGGCGAACCATGGTAAGGTGCTTGATTGACGGATGATTTATAGAGAAAGGATTACATCATGCTGAATACAGATAAGAATTTAAAGTTATATTACTCCATCAGCGAGGTGGCTGCCATGTTCGATGTCAACGAATCACTGCTCCGTTTCTGGGAAAAGGAGTTTCCGCAACTCAATCCGAAGAAGGGGGGGCGGGGAATACGCCAGTACCGTAAGGAGGACATTGAGACAGTGAAACTTATCTATCATCTGGTGAAGGAGCGCGGAATGACCTTGCCCGGCGCCCGCCAACGGATGAAAGACAATAAAGAAGCTACGATACGCAACTTTGAAATCGTAGATCGCCTGAGAGCTATCCGCGAAGAACTGGTAGGCATGAAACTGGCATTGGATGAGTTTACTTACGAGGATGTGGAGAGCTTGAAGGAAAATATTCAAGGACTGAAGTAGAATAAATACCACTCCGTTTATTCCTCTACTCTCGTCACTTGTTTTATATTCTGTATCTGCTTCAGGTTATTGCAGATAGTGCGCACGTCGTCCACATCGTGTACATAGAGTTGTATCTTTCCTTCGAAGATACCGTCGTTGGTTTCGATGGTCAGTTTACGGATATTCACGTTGAGCTGGCGGGAGATGACTTGAGTTACTTCGTTCAGCAATCCCATGCTGTCTATACCTTTTATATATATGGTGACTAGGAACGACAAATCCTTGTGAGTGTCCCACTCGGTGGCGATGATACGGTTTCCGTAGCTACTCTTAAGGCGGGTGGCAACGGGGCATTGGCGCTTGTGGATGACAACACGGTTTTGCTCGTCGATGTATCCCAGTACGTCGTCACCCGGAATGGGATGGCAACAGTCGGCCATAATATAGTTCTTTGAGATGGTCTCTTCCGTCAGCTTCAGAATCTGCTTAGTGTTGATTTTCTCTTGCGGTGTTTTCTCTTCCGGTTGTTCTTTGGCATCCTTGTTGTCCTTGTTACCGAAGGAGAAGGTCAGGAACTTCTTCCAGTTGCTGTTCTGCTTTTCCTTGAACACGTTCTTGTCGGCATCGCCCAGCACAACCCGTTTGTTGCCGATGGCAACGAGCAGCTCGTCGCGGGTGTGGAAGCCGTGCAGCCTGGTCAGCTTGTCCAGAGCAGCATCATCCATACGTATATCCTCGTTTTTGAAGAATTCGTTCAGTATGGTTTCACCTTCTTTCTGATAGGCTTTCGCCTCTTTGCGCAGGATGGCGGCAATCTTGGCGCGGGCGCGGGCGGTGGTGGCATACACTTCCCACTCCGGCTGCACGCGTTGCGATTTGGAGGTCAATATCTCTACCTGGTCACCGCTTTGCAGTTTGTGGCTTAGGGGAACCAGTTTGTGGTTTACCTTGGCGCCGATGCAGTGGCTGCCGATGTCGGTATGCAAGGAGAAGGCAAAGTCCAGTGCCGTAGAGTTCTGCGGCATGGTCTTGAGGTCGCCTTTCGGGGTGAAGACGAAAATTTCCGATGCAAACAAGTTCAGTTTGATGGTATCGAGAAAATCGATGGCGTCCGGTTGTGGGTCGTCCAGAATTTCCTTGATGGTACGCAACCATTTCTCCAGTTCGCCTTCATCTTCGCTGCCTCCGCCTTCTTTGTATTTCCAGTGGGCGGCAAAGCCTTGTTCGGCAACGTCATTCATGCGTTCACTGCGGATTTGTACTTCAATCCATTGCCCGTTGTTACCCATAAGGGTGACGTGCAGGGCTTGGTAGCCGTTGGCTTTGGGATGGCTCACCCAGTCGCGCAGGCGGTCAGGGTGGGGCTTGTATATCTTGGATATGGAGACGTAAATGTCGAAGCAGTCGTTTAGCTCTTCCTCTATATTGCGGGGCTCGAAGATGATGCGGACAGCAAGCAAATCATAGATTTCCTCGAAGGGGACATGCTTGGTCTGCATTTTGTTCCAGATGGAGTAGATGGACTTTACACGGGCAAGGATACGGTATTTCAGTCCCATTTTGTCCAGTTGCGCCCGTATCGGAGCGGTGAACTCATTGAATACCTTGTCGCGCTCCACGGCGGTGGCTTCCAGTTTCTCTTCTATCTCGTGGTACTCTTCCGGATGTTCGTACTTGAAGCTCAGGTTTTCCAGTTCTGTCTTGATTTTGTACAAGCCGAGGCGGTTGGCGAGCGGGGCATAAATATAGAGTGTTTCGCCTGCAATCTTGAACTGCTTGTTGGGCAGCATGGAGCCGAGTGTACGCATGTTATGCAGACGGTCGGCTATCTTGATGAGGATAACCCGGATATCGTCGGACATGGTGAGCAGCAGCTTCTTGAAGTTCTCTGCCTGCGCCGAGGCACGGTCGCCGAAGATACCGCCGGAAATCTTTGTCAGCCCGTCTACAATCTGGGCGATTTTGGGACCGAAGATGTTTTCAATATCCTCTACGGTGTAGTCGGTGTCCTCCACCACATCATGCAGCAATGCCGAGCATATGGAAGTAGACCCCAGTCCTATCTCATTACAGACAATCTTTGCCACAGCAATGGGGTGCATGATGTAGGGCTCGCCGGAACGACGCTTGATGCCCTTATGCGCCTGGTTGGCAAAGTTGAATGCTTTGGTTATTATTTCGACGCGCTTGCGGTGCTTGGTGGCCAAATAGTCGTTCAACAGTTCTTGGAATGCCTGTTCGATCATTTCCTCTTCGGCTTTTTCCTTTTCCTTCTGACTTATATTTTCTTCCATATACTGCTTTCTCCTTTCTTCACTTCACTTTTTGCAAAAATAAGCAATTTTCAACACCGGGCAAGCGTTTATGTCTTTATTTATAAATCTTCAAGCGCTTTCCTGCGGAGATTCTGGTACTGCGCAATCCATTCCAACTTTTTAACTGATTGACAGTGACACCGTATTTCCGTGCAATGCTGCCGAGATTCTCGCCACTGCGTATCTTGTGGTAGGTGACATTCCCCGTAGCGGTACTGCCTTTGCTGCTACGTGCCGTCGAGCGTGTATTGGAAACGGCCACGACTCTGCGGTTCTTGAACAGCTCGTTACTGCGGTGGGCATAGATGGTGTCTTGCTTGTCAATGAAGGCACTGATGTAGTTGATGGGGAGGCGTAGCGTCTGCGGCTTGCTCTCTCCGGGGATGATGCTTTTCTTGAATTGGGGATTTAGGCTCTTTATCTGGTCCAGGCTGATGCCGCATAGGTCGGAAATCTGCTCGAAATGAAGGTTACGGCTTACTTGCACCGTATCGGTTGCTTCCGGAATGTCAGTTTCCATGGGGCAGATGTTGTGCTTGCAGTAGTAGGTCATTACGTAGTTGGCGGCAATGAAGGCGGGCACGTAGCCGCGTGTCTCTTTGGGCAGATAGTTGTAGATTTCCCAATAATCGGTTTTCCCTCCCGAGCGGCGGATGGCTTTGTTGATGGTGCCCGGACCGCAGTTGTAGGCGGCAATCACCAGGTTCCAGTCTTTGTAAATGTCATACATGTCCTTCAGGTAGCGTGCTGCCGCCCAGGTCGCCTTTATCGGGTCACGGCGTTCGTCTACGAGGCTGTTGCTTTCCAGTCCGTATATCTTTCCGGTGGCGAGCATAAACTGCCATAGTCCGCAGGCTCCCGCGCGGGATACGGCAGAAGGGTTGAGAGCGGATTCTATGATGGGCAGGTATTTCAGCTCGAGCGGCAGGCCGTAGGCATCCAGCGCTTCTTCGAAGATGGGCATATAGAAGTTGCAGGCGCTCAGCATGAAGGCAACCTGGTTGCGCAGACGTCCGGCATACATGTCGATGAACTTGCGCACAATCTCGTTGTATGGCATTTCCATGACGGTCGGCATGCGCGACAACCGGTCTATGTATACAGAGTCACTGAACATCGGGTTTACGGTAGAGGTGCTGCAGTCTTTTCCCAAGTCTATGTAATTCTTGGCTTTCCAGTCATTGAGCAGGCTGTCCAGCGGATAGGTCATGCTTTTGGGCAGCTCGATGGATTCCTGGCGTTCCGTGCCGTTTTCGCGGATAAGCACTTCCACGCTTTCTTGCGCATGCATGGCCGGAGCGGTGAAGAGGGCGCAAAACAGAAGCGAGGAACCGAGAATAATTCTTTTCATATATATGGCCTTGTGTGTCATTAGGTAATAATTTATGCTTTAATTTTCGTTTTTAGAATCGGAAACTGCATTGCACGCCGACGTTCTTATTAGAGGAACCAGTCATCTGGCTGTTGATTATGGCAGGTTCCACTTTCATGCTGAGGTCGGGGGTGATGTCAAAGTTGGACAGCTCTGCGTCTACGTATGCGTCGACAACAGACAGCAGGTATACACCGATAAAGGCGAAGATGCTCAAGTCGCGGTATCGTCGGAAGGTATCCTTACGCTTCCGTAGTGTCTCCGTCAGCTGGCTTTCGGTATAGTTATAGTTGGGAGGCAGCAGGTCGGTAATGGTACTGGAGTTGAAATTACCATTTACGGCATCCTTGTAGGCGGCCGAATAGTCCTTATACATCTTGCTGTTCCACGTAAGGGCATAGGCACAACCGGCAAATCCTCCATAGAAGATGGGCAGTTTCCAATACTTGCGGTTGTAAATTTGTCCACCGCCGGGAATGACGAGGGCAAGCCAGGTGGCTTTTGTGGGATTAGGTACCCACCTTTTGGGGTCGATGGCCTTTTGCAGACTGTCTGTAGGCACGGGCTGTTCCTTCAGGTCGGGGCTGGCAGTCATTTCCAGCATCTTCCGCTTGTTTTCGGCTGCAAGACTGTCGGCAACAGTGAGGCTGTCCCGGTTCACCACGGTGTTGAGTGTATCGGTCTGATGCCGCTGCGCACGCTTGGAAGCGGCACGTGGACGGTCTTGACCATACATAGCAATCCCTGCCATCTGTAAAAAACAGAGCAGCAGGGCAATGGCTAACTGATATATTCTTCCTTTTTTCCTCATTTATTTCTTCAGCGTATCAAGAATGCCGATGATACGTTCCAATTCTTCTTCGTTATTGAACGGGATACTGATTTTACCTTTTCCTTTCTCCGAGCAGGTTAGCTGCACCTTGGTACTGAAAAAGCCCGAGAGCTGTTGTTTCAGCATATTGAATTCTTCGGGCAGTTTGGCGCGCTTGGGGGCAATCTTACGACCACCGCTCTTCACGCTTTCGCCTTCACTCAGTGACTTTACGATTTCTTCCACTTTGCGTACGGAATACCCGTGCTCCAGGATTTCTTCGAAAATCTTCACTTGCAGTTTGGGATCGCCAAGCGTTACCAACGCGCGGGCATGTCCCATGTCTATCTGCTTGTTCTGCAGTCCCATCTGGACGGGGGCGGGCAGTTTGAGCAGGCGCAGGTAGTTGGCAATGGTGGTACGCTTCTTACCTACGCGTTCGCTGAGGCGTTCCTGCGTCAGTCCGTATTGTTCCAACAGATGCTGGTAAGCGAGGGCTATTTCTACGGAGTTCAAGTCTTCGCGCTGTATGTTTTCGATGAGCGCCATTTCCATGACGTTCTCGTCATCTGCAGTGCGGATATAGGCAGGGATGCTTGTCAGTCCGGCAAGCTGCGAAGCACGGAAACGACGCTCGCCGGCGATAATCTGGTATTCGTCGTCGCTAAGCTTGCGCAGGGTGATGGGCTGTATGATGCCGATTTCGGAGATGGAATCGGCTAACTCCTGCAACGCAACCGGGTCGAATTCATGACGGGGCTGGTTGGGATTGACCGTAATCTTCGACAGCTCTATCTCATTGATAGAGGAGGAGCCTTCGGTCTTTACTTCATCCATGGAGAAGAGGGCGTCCAGCCCGCGTCCTAATGCATTTCTTTGTGCCATCTGTTTATTTACTATTTGACGATTTACAATTTAACCATACGGGATGATTTGTTTGTGCATTGTAAATATGGTATTTATCACTAATCATTAATCACTAACCACTATAATCACTTCTTTTCGTTTCTGCTTATCAATTCCTTGGCAAGTGCCATGTGGTTTTTGGCTCCGGTTGAGTCTGCGTCATAGAGAATGGTGGGCAGGCCGTAGCTGGGAGCTTCGCTCAGTTTCACATTGCGCTGGATGACGGTGTTGAATACCAATTCCTGGAAGTGGCGTTTCACTTCATCGTAAATCTGGTTGGCCTGGCGCAGACGCGAGTCGTACATCGTCAGCAGGAAGCCTTCGATTTCGAGGGCAGGGTTCAGCTTGGACTTGATGATTTTAATGGTATTCAGCAATTTGCTGATGCCTTCCAGTGCAAAATATTCCGCTTGTACGGGGATGATTACCGAATCGGCGGCAGTCAGTGCGTTGACCGTAATCAGACCCAAAGACGGGGAACAGTCTATCAAGATATAATCAAACTCATTCTTCAGCGGAGCGAGTACTTCTTTCAGTATCTTTTCGCGGTTTTTCAGATTGAGCATCTCTATTTCGGCACCTACCAGATTGATGTGGGAGGAGATTACCTTCAGTGTGTCTATCTCCGTGTCATGAAGGGCCTCGCGTACGTCTGCACGGTCAATAATGCACTCGTAGATAGTACATTCCGACTGCTTGATGTCCACACCCAATCCTGAGGAGGCATTGGCCTGCGGGTCGGCATCTACAACGAGCACTTTCTTTTCAAGCGTGGCGAGTGAGGCTGCGAGGTTGATTGTCGTCGTAGTCTTGCCTACACCACCCTTTTGGTTAGCCATAGCAATTATTTTTCCCATAATCTCAATATTTATTGGCAGCGAAATAAGTGATAATTCCGGATAGCGCCTACAAATTTGGAGAAAGATTGCAAAAACGGTTGATAAGTCGGCTGTTTTGTTAATAACTCACAGACGTTTACCGCTGTTTTTCTTCTTGTAAATTGCGCGTAAAGCGTTCTTTCTCTGTTTAGTGGGCAAATATACGTATTTATCTTGAAATGAAGCTGATTTTTTGTCTCGCTTGCAGAAGATTAAGATTTGTAAACCAATGGAAGACATTGGCTTGGACTATTCTCTCTACTTGCATGAGATGTACATCTCATGCAGATGGACTACCGTGTGGAAGATGGTCGGGGGATAAGTTGTTCCCGGGCAGAAGGAGAGGAGCTGGTGTCAGACCAAGGCTTTGACGAACTCCCAGCAGAAGTACGCACACATCACACATTTCACTACTGTGCCCAGCAAGAATCCAAGCAGCGAGCCCAGCCCCGATTTCAAGGCCTGGTCTGTCTTGCTGCCTCCCATCAGTTCGCCGGCAAAGGCTCCGAGAAAGGGGCCGAGGATGATGCCCCAAGGCATGAAGAACAACCCTACGATGGTGCCTATGAGGCAGCCGCGCGTTCCCCACCGACTGCCTCCGCTGTATTTGCTGCCCAGCATCGGGACGAAATAATCCAGTATCTGTACAAGGACGACTGCTGCCAGCCATAAAAGTAACTGCGTGGTGGAAAACTGCGCCTTGTCCGTGAAATGTAGAAGCAACAAGCCTGCATAGGCTACGGGCGGTCCCGGAATCATAGGCAGGATGCAGCCTGCCAATCCGACAATCAGGCAGAGGATGCCCAAGATGATGAGAAGAATGTCCATAGGTGTATCGTTTCTGTTGGTGAAGATGACAGCGGTTGTTCCCTGCTACTCGAATCGGTTGTATATGACAATGGGGCGGGAGCGGCGTGTGCTCATCGACGGGAACCATATATCGTCGGCTGTGAGGCCACATTGCTTGATGGCTTCGGCGCAGTATTCCAGTCGTCCGAAGTCGGCATCGACATTGTTTGTACCGAATGTGAATTTGATTCCACGTGCTTTGGCGCGACGGATAATCTCGAAACTGGGAATCCGGTAGCGTGCATTGATTTCCAGAGCGATTCCATGTTGTTGCAATACATCCAATACGCGTTCAATGCGTCCGTCCGTCCAGTACTTGTCGTAATCATGCGCCATAGTATCGGGCAAGAAGGTAGGGTTGGCATAAATGTCGGCAGGCTCGTTGGTCAGAATCAGGACTGTTTGGTCGACAAGGTGGTCCATATACTGTTCAAGCGTAATGTCATCAAAGAGTGCTTCTTCGGCCCGGTAGATGCGCGAGTTACGTCCCTTGTGGTCTATGATGGTCATGGCGTCGGTAAACAGGTAATCGAAAATCCCCAAGGCTTCCTGCGAGAAAGTTGCCGTCCATTTGCGTCCCTCACCTTGTACACCGCACAGGAATGGCATCCCTTTTACTTCATTAAAATAGTCGTACACTTCTTTGTCATCGGCCAGCATACGTCCTACGCCTCCTTCTCCGGCATTGGGGGCGACACCATAGTTGATACCGTAATTCATGGACATGGCGTGTGCCATTTCCTTCGTCAGCCCTCCTTTCAAGTGAACGTGATAGTCTATAACTGGGAAATCGTGCTGCTGTAGCCTGATTATCTCATCCGTGCGCTCGTCTACCGGAGCAAGCGTGTCGGCTTCGTTGCGTGCTTCCTTGGCAAGCCGTTCGATGGCGAGATTCCGGAATGACACTTCGCCGTGTATGCCTTGCAGGGCAATGGAACCTTGACTCAGCAGTTGCCGGGCGTGCTCCTCTGTGCGATATGGGTGTCCGGGTTCGGTATAGCAAACAACTTCGGTTCCGTTAATGCAGACAATGATGTTTTGTCCGCGTACGGTTATCTCGAAGTCAAACCATTCTCCATCTTTTGCGAGTGAGCGATAGAGGTTGCGCACCGAGGCGAGTGAGCCGCTCTTGCGTGTGCCGTCGATGTCTCCGTTACGGAATATCACTTCATAACCGGACTCGCCGTCCGTATGAAAGAGGAGGCCTGCTTCGGAGCCGGGTTGTGTGAGGGCTTCTCCGGTGAGCCGGAAATTTTGGTATTCTTTGTCGTTGAAGAGCTTCCGGCCTTCTGCAATGACCGGGTCTGCCGTGTGAAGCGTAGATGTCCCGTCATTCCATTGGTCAAGTGGCTCGGGAGAACTGCTCCTGCCACAGCTTGTCAGGGTTGTTAGAAACAGAATAATTGCGGCAGCTGCCGTCTCGATGCGTGCAGCAATGGTAGAATGGCAAAAAGTGTTCATTATAGCATGGATTTTATGAATGATTATATTCCAACTATTGTCGGTACAAAGTTAGCCTTTTCTGAAAATATCTTTGAATACAAAAGAATTATTATCTTTGTAGTATTCTGTTTAAAGCCTTTTTAGCTACTTTTGCACGATAATAAAAAAGAAAGTTATGGAAAATCAGAGACCTTTGATATTGATTTCCAATGATGACGGCATCATTGCGAAAGGTATTAGCGAGTTAATCAAATTCCTCCGTCCGCTGGGCGAGATTGTGGTAATGGCGCCGGATGCACCCCGCTCTGGAAGTGCGTGTGCGCTGACTGTAACGGAACCTATCCACTACCAGTTGGTCCGTAAGGATGTTGGGCTGACGGTATACAAGTGTTCCGGTACGCCGACCGATTGTGTGAAGCTGGCTTTTCATACGGTGCTCGACCGCAAGCCCGACTTGGTGGTAGGCGGCATCAACCACGGCGACAATTCTTCTGTAAACCTGCATTATTCCGGTACGATGGGCGTTGTGATAGAGGGATGCCTGAAAGGAGTGCCTTCCATCGGATTCTCCCTTTGCAACCATGAGCCGAACGCTGATTTTGAACCTGCAGGTCCTTACATCCGCGAGATAGCCCGGCTGGTATTGGAGAAAGGACTCCCTCCGTTGACATGCCTCAATGTCAACTTCCCCGATACCAAAGAATTGAAGGGTGTGAAGATTTGCGAACAAACCAAGGGGCAATGGACCAATGAATGGGAAAACTTTGCCCATAGAGGAGATGCCCATTACTACTGGCTGACCGGCGAGTTTGAGAACAACGATGCCGAAAATGAGAAGAATGACCATTGGGCGCTTGATAACGGTTATGTGGCAATCACCCCGACCACGGTGGATGCAACGGCATACGGCTTGATTGATGAACTGAAAGCATGGTTCTGAATTAATTGACAATTATCAATTGATATGAAGTATTACTTGATTGTCGGTGAAGCTTCTGGCGACCTGCATGCCTCCCATCTGATGGCTGCATTGAAGGAGGAGGACTCGCAAGCGGAGTTCCGTTTCTTCGGAGGCGACCTCATGGCTGCAGTGGGCGGTGTGATGGTGAAGCATTACAAAGAGTTGGCGTATATGGGGTTCATTCCCGTATTGCTGCATCTGCGCACCATCTTTGCCAATATGAAGCGCTGCAAGGAGGATATTGTTGCGTGGCAGCCGGATGTGCTGATTTTGGTGGACTATCCGGGCTTTAATCTGGATATAGCCAAGTTTGTCCATGCCAACACAAGGATTCCTGTCTTTTATTATATTTCTCCCAAGATTTGGGCATGGAAGGAATACCGCATCAAGAATATTAAACGGGATGTGGATGAGCTGTTCTCCATCCTACCGTTCGAGGTGGAATTTTTTGAAGGGAAGCACGGGTATCCGATACATTATGTCGGCAATCCGACAGTGGATGAAGTGACGGCTTTTCTTGCTTCCAGCTCAGAGACATTCGACGACTTTGTCCGGGCAAACGGACTTTCGGCCAAACCCGTTATTGCTCTGCTGGCTGGTAGCCGCAAGCAGGAAATCAAGGACAATCTGCCCGACATGCTTCGTGCGGCAGCTTCTTTTCCCGATTATCAACTGGTGCTGGCCGGTGCTCCGGGTATTTCCCCCGAGTATTACAAACGTTATGTGGGTGGGGTGGACGTGAAGATTATCTTCAACAAGACATTCCCTTTGTTGAGGCAGGCAGAGGCTGCACTGGTCACTTCGGGGACGGCAACGCTGGAAACAGCTCTGTTTCGTGTGCCGCAAGCGGTATGTTACCATACTCCGATAGGGAAGGTTATCGCTTTCCTGAAACGGCATATACTGAAAGTGAAGTACATTTCCCTGGTCAATCTCATAGCCAACCGGGAGGTGGTGAAAGAGCTGGTTGCAGATACCATGACGGTAGAGCAGGTACGCTCGGAGCTGAACCGCATTTTGTACGATAAGGAATACCGCCGTCAGATGCTCGAGGGATATGAGTATATGGCATCCTGTCTGGGAGAGGCAGGGGCACCCAAACATGCTGCCCGCGAGATGGTGGCATTACTGAGGAGGAGGGAAGAATAATCGAAAAATTAAGAATTTGTTAAAATGGGAAAAGCCGGTGCAGTAAATGCCCGGCTTTTGTATTTTCTATACAGAAACAAATGAAAAGGACTTTGATTATGAAAAAGCTACATTGGTTATTTATGGCAATATGTTTGGCAGTGATGCCCGCTTTGCAATCATGTGATGATAACGACGGATATTCTTTGGGTGATTTTACCCCGCCTTTGTGGGCCACTGTGCGTGTTACGGGAAATGCCTTTTATTTAAACTGCGATGTTTGGGGGACGCTCTGGCCGGTGAATACGGACATAGGGTGGTATGATGCCGTGGATGGGCAGCGTGTGATTACCGTGTTCAATCCTTTGTGGGACGACTATGCAGGATATGATCATGCTGTGAAGCTGCTGCGTCTGCAGAACGTTTTGACGAAAGAGGTGGAGACGCTGACTCCCGAAACCGAAGAGGAATTCGGTAATGACCCCGTGCGTATATATAAAGGTGATATTACCATCAGTGGTGGCTATATGAACATTTTTTTCATGCAGAACCTGCCATCTTCGACTGATAATAAACACCGTATCAGCCTGGTGCGTCCGCAAGAAGATGATACTTTGTATGGCGAAGATGGATACGTCCATTTGGAACTCCGCTATAACGACTATGATGACCTGACGGGACGTCGTAGTCCTGGTGCTGTCTCCTATAACTTGAACAGTCTGGACATCCCCTCTGAAACCAAAGGCATCAAGTTGAAACTCAATTCAGAAGAGAATGGAGAGGTGGAAGTAACCTTTGATTTGAAAACTGCGGGGAGTAATGAAAAGCTGACTACTAATGTGGATTTGTCCAATATGCAGTTGAAGTAAGAAAGAGTTTGCGAGAGTATATAGTTAGAAAGAGCACCCGTGATTTTGATGTCATTCATCTTGCCCGGGTGCTCTTTTTATATCTGTTTTATGTAAGTTTGGTCATGTGAGCCGTCGTTAGAACATCGTCAAGGCATATAGATAAACAACTGCTGCAGGAATTGCCATCAGGGCACTGTCGAAACGGTCGAGCATCCCTCCATGCCCCGGCAGAATGTTACCGGAATCCTTGATGCCCAATTGGCGTTTCATGAGTGATTCGGTCAGATCGCCCCAAGTGCCGAAAATGACGACAACGATTGCCAAACCTACCCATTGCCATCCTGGCATAAAAGGAAAGAAATGTGCAAAGCCAAGAGAGGAAGCGATGGAGAATATTCCGCCGCCGATGCTGCCCTCCCAGGATTTTTTAGGTGAGATACGTTCGAACAGACGGTGTTTGCCTATCAGCGAACCTACGCAATAGGCACCTGTATCGCTCAACCAGATAAATACGAAAATGGAAAGCGGTAGAATAGGGTTGTAGGTCACACTGCCCGTTTCCGGGGAATTCTGAAAAGCAAGTACGTTCAGCAGGGCAAAGGGGAGTGCCACGTACAATTGGCTTAGCATGGAGTAGGCCCAGTTACCCGTCGGATTCTTTTTCTTGAGGTAAAGTTCCGTAATCATCATGTAGAGCAATAGTCCCAAATAAGGAAGGAATACTCGTGCTCCTACAGACTGCTGGGTACAGAAACTCATCAATGCAAGGAAAAGGTAGGCTCCCCCCAATGCAGTGATGGTCTTGTTTATGCTTACTTCGCCGCTCTTGCTGACTAATTGGGCAAACTCATGTACGCTCAGTGCGCTGATAATGGTGAACAGTATACCGAACGAAAGGGGGCTGTAAAGAATACAGCCCACCAATACTATGACGAATAACACGCCGGTAACGGCACGTTGGATAAAGTTATTTTTCATGCTTTTCTTCTTCCTTAACTTCCTTTTCTGCTTCTATGGCTTTTTGCTCTTCTTCTTGCTCCGCTTTTTTCAGTTCGGCAGCAGTCTTGTTTGCACTGATTTCTTCCGAACGGGAAGCCCATGGACGTTTCCCAAAGATGTGTTCAACGTCTTCGGCAAAGATTACTTCTTTGTCAATCAGCAGTTGTGCCAGCCGGTTGTGCCCTTCTTGGTTTTCGGACAATATTTTCTTGGCACGTTCGTACTGTTCATTAACCATCTGCTTCACTTCTTCGTCAATCAATTCCGCAGTCTTTTCGCTATACGGGCGGTTGAAGGAATATTCCTCATTATTATAATAGCAGAGGTTGGGTAGTTTTTCGCTCATACCCAGATAGGCAATCATACCGTACGCCTGCTTTGTCACGCGTTCCAAGTCATTCATGGCTCCGGTGGATATTCTACCTAAGAATAGGTCTTCGGCGGCACGTCCTCCCAAGGTGGCACACATCTCATCGAGCATCTGTTCCTTAGTGGTGATTTGCCGTTCTTCCGGCAGATACCAAGCCGCGCCCAAAGCGCGTCCACGGGGTACAATGGTTACTTTAATCAGCGGATTGGCGTATTCCAGTAACCAGGAGATGCTGGCATGGCCGGCTTCGTGTATAGCAATGGAACGGCGTTCGGCTTCGGTAGTGATTTTGGTTTTCTTTTCTAATCCCCCCACAATACGGTCTACGGCATCCAGGAAGTCTTGCTTTCCGACGAACTTCTTGCCGTGGCGGGCGGCTATCAAAGCTGCTTCGTTACATACATTGGCAATGTCTGCCCCCGAGAATCCGGGAGTCTGGCGTGCCAGAAGGTCTACATCCACACTATTGTCTATCTTGATGGGGCGCAGGTGTACACCGAATACTTCCTTACGCTCATTAAGGTCGGGTAGGTCTACATGTATCTGGCGGTCAAAACGTCCGGCGCGCAGCAATGCCTTATCCAAAACGTCCACACGGTTGGTGGCGGCTAAGATGATAACACCACTATTGGAGCCGAAACCGTCCATCTCGGTCAGTAACTGGTTCAATGTGTTCTCGCGCTCGTCGTTGCCACCCATAGCGGCTGCTTTGGCACGGGCACGCCCTACAGCGTCAATCTCGTCGATGAACACGATACAAGGCGCTTTTTCCTTTGCTTGGCGGAACAAATCGCGGACACGGGAAGCTCCCACGCCGACAAACATTTCCACAAAGTCGGAACCTGCCAAAGAGAAGAAAGGTACGTTGGCTTCTCCGGCCACGGCCTTTGCAAGCAGGGTCTTTCCGGTTCCCGGAGGGCCTACCAGCAAGGCGCCCTTGGGTATCTTACCTCCCAAATCGGTATATTTCTGGGGCTCTTTCAAGAACTCGACAATTTCTTCTACCTCTTGCTTGGCTTCAGCAAGTCCTGCCACATCCTTGAATGTAATCTTGATGGGGGAACCTTTTTCAAACAATTGGGCCTTGGACTTTCCTACGCTGAAGATGCCTCCACCTCCGCCCATGCCTCCACCACCGCTCATGCGGCGGGACATGAAAATCCAGAAACCGATAAGGAATGCAAAGGGGAGAATCTGCCACAAAATGGCACCGAAGTAGTTCCGCTTTTTTTCGTAGTTAATGGAGCCGTCAAAGTGGGCGTCGTCTCTTTCCTTTTGCAGGAAATTACCTAGGCTCTCGCGTGAGGGGGCCTCGGTCGTAATAAGCGGATTCTTGCCTACGCGGCTGGAGTCCTGGCGAAATACGTTTCCTACGTGCTGGGGTTTGACGTATGCTTCGACGGAATTGTCGTCGTAGCCGATGACTTTGCTTATATAACCGTCTCGTACATATTGCTGGAATTCATCATAAGAGATGTTTTTAGTTGCCGTACCACTTTCATTGGTCAGGTACAACCCCAGCAACATCATCGCTATAATCATATACAGCCAGTTCAGGTTGAACTTGGGCATATTCACTTTATTGGGTTTCTTGTTGGTATTATTGTCCATACGTTTTGATTAATCGAGGTCAGGAATTTGAGTTAATTTGGCGTCTGCCCATAGGTGCTCCAGATTGTAGAATTCCCTTGTTTCAGGCAGGAAGACATGCACCAATATGTCCGAGTAGTCCATAGCTACCCATTCGGCATTGCGCAGCCCGTCTACGGCAAAGGGCTTGGTATCGGCACCCTTGCGTGTGAAGTCCCTGATGGATTCTACAATGGCTGTCACTTGGCTGGGAGAGTTTCCTTGGCAGATGACGAAATAATTGCATATTGTATCGTCGATTTTTGTCAGATCTGCGATGACGATTTTTTTTCCTTTTTTATCTTGAATACCTTCTGTTATCAGTTGAATCAGTTTCTTCGTTTCGTTCATTATACATTATTATATTAAAACAGTTGACAAATATACGTTGATTTCTCATATCAAACACGCAAAAGAGGAAAACTCTTTCAATTTTTGATTTTTTTTAGTTATATAATCCTTTGGATTACGGTATCTTATCAGTTTTTTGCGAAAAAAATACTCGTTTTTGTTTTGATTTATAGAAATCTTTGTATCTTTGCAACCGCAAAACGGAAATAATAACAATTGGGCTATGGTGTAATGGTAACACTACAGATTCTGGTCCTGTCATTCCTGGTTCGAATCCAGGTAGCCCAACGAACTTACCTTATTTAAGTCAAAAAACCACTAAAATCGCAAGTTTTAGTGGTTTTTTGTTGCTTTTCGACCATGTACGAAAATTTCAGTGTAGGCATTCGGTGGCAAATTCAGTGACAAGGCTTCTGTAAGCCGGAAATATTCTGTAAATTTGTAGCATTTCAACATTAAAGCAGAATTTTATGGCAAAAGAATTAGCACTGAAGTACGGCTGTAACCCTAACCAGAAGCCGGCTCGCATTTTCATGCAGGAGGGGGAGTTACCTATTGAGGTTTTGAATGGACGTCCGGGGTATATTAATTTTATGGATGCCTTGAATGGATGGCAGTTGGTAAAGGAACTGAAAGAGGCGACCGGTATGCCTGCTGCAACTTCATTCAAACACGTCAGTCCGGCGGGTGCCGCCATCGGCTTGGAACTCAACGAGACAATGAAGAAGATTTATTTTGTGGATAATCTTCCGCTCTCTCCGCTTGCTTGCGCATATGTGCGTGCCCGCGGTGCCGACCGTATGTCTTCCTATGGTGACTTTATCGCTTTGAGTGATGTGTGCGACGAGGCTACTGTACGTTTTATTAACCGCGAGGTCTCGGATGGCGTTATTGCTCCGGGGTATACGGACGAAGCACTGGCTATCTTGAGGGAAAAGCGTAAAGGAACTTACAATGTGATTCAGATAAGTCCCGGCTATAAGCCTGCCCCGATTGAACATAAGGATGTCTTTGGTATCACGTTTGAGCAGGGACGTAATGAGATAAAGCTGAATGGAGATGAACTCTTTGCGAATATTCCTACTCGGAATAAGAATTTCCCGGAAGCAGCGAAACGTGATTTGATGATAGCCCTTATCACTTTGAAATATACGCAGTCGAATTCTGTATGCTATGTGAAGGACGGTCAGGCTATCGGTATTGGTGCCGGCCAGCAGAGCCGTATCCACTGTACTCGCTTGGCGGGCAACAAGGCCGACATTTGGTATTTACGCCAGCATCCGAAGGTGTTGAATTTGCCATGGGTAGAGAAAATCCGCCGTGCCGACCGTGATAATACGATTGATGTCTATATCAGTGAAGACCATGACGATGTGCTGGCTAACGGTGTTTGGCAGCAGTTCTTTACGGAGAAACCTGAAGTGCTGACCCGTGAAGAAAAACGGGCTTGGTTGGATACATTGAAAGGTGTTTCTTTGGGTTCGGATGCATTCTTCCCTTTTGGAGACAATATTGAGCGTGCCCATAAGAGTGGAGTAGATTACATTGCCCAAGCGGGTGGTTCTGTACGCGATGACCATGTGATTGAAACTTGCGATAAATATGGCATTGCCATGTCGTTCACGGGTATCCGTCTGTTCCATCATTGATAAGGGGTATAAAAGTAGGCCCGCCCCCACGGCTGCATAGCTGTAGGGGCGGGTTCCTTTTTTATTAAGTCTTATCTTGTTACGTTATCCTTGGTTTTTGATGTTCTCGTCCACCACTTTTATCTTTTCTTTCACAAGCTCGATGTCTGCTTTCAGCTTTTCCACCTTGCGGTTGATTTCTGTCAGCAGACTATTTCCCTTCTTGGAAGAAGTGGTCAGGAAGCCGAGATTGTTTTCATATGTCTGGAGCTCGTTCTTCATATTGTCGAAGGCACGTACCAGCTTCTCACGTTCCCGGTAAAGGGCTTGTGGACTACCTTCCTGAATGGAGCTGATAGTCGACTTGAAATTGCTTAGCTTCTTGTTGGAGGCACTGATGTTGAAGCGTTCAAACAATTTGTCTATCTGACTATGGTATTGCTTATAGATTCGGTCTTTCTCTTTGAAAGGTACATGTCCTACGCCGTTCCACTCTTTCATGAGGTCGCGTACCAATTGGGTAGCTCCCTCCGTATCCATTTGGTCATCAATAGCATTCAGTTTCTCGATGATGTTTTTTTTCTTTTCCAGATTTTCCTGCTCTACGCTGCGCTGTGAAGAAGTGGCTTTGTTCTTTTGTTCGAAGAAGTAGTCACAAGCGGAGATGAAACGTTTCCATACGGCATCCGAATATTTCTTTGCTACCGGACCGATGGTTTTCCATTCTTTCTGAAGTTTGGTCAGTTCATCGGCAGTTACTTTCCAGTCGGTACTGTCCTTAAGAGCTTCTGCTTTTTCGCACAAGGCACGCTTCTTTTCCAGGTTTTCGTTCATACCTTCCTTCAGGGTCTTGAAGAACTCTCCCTTTTTACGGAAGAACTCGTCGCACGCTTTGCGGAAACGTTCGAAAATCTTCACGTTCATTTTTTGCGGAGCGAAACCGATGGTCTTCCATTTGTTTTGAAGTGCGATGACTTCTTGCGTTTTGCTCTCCCAAGAAGCAAAGTTTGTCAGTTCTTTGTAGTCGATGGCTTCTATGATTTCGCAAATTACGGTCTTTTGGTCAAGATTGTGTTGTTCCACTTCCTTCAACGCTTCGAAATGTTGCTGGTGACGTCGGTTTACGGTTGTAGAGGCAGCTTTGAAACGTGCCCAGATTTCGTCGCGTAGTTCCTTGGCTACCGGCCCTGTATCACGAAATTCTTGATGTAGCTTCTGTAACTGATGGAAAGCTGAAACTACATCCGCTTCATCCGCCAGCTTTTCGGCAGCTTCACAGAGATGTGTCTTGATTTCCAAATTCTTCTTGAAATCGTATTCGCGGAATTCATTGTTCAGTTTCAGAAGGTCATAGAATTTCTCAACATACAATTGGTAGTTTTTCCAAAGCTCGTTGACCTTAGCTTGCGGAACGAGTTTAACTTCGTTCCATTGCTGCTGTAGTTTCTTGAACTCCGTATAGCTCTTGTTGGCGTCATCTGGAGATTCAACCAGCTCCTTCAGCTCTTCGATGATGGAAAGCTTTACCTGCAGGTTCATTTCCTTCTGCTTCTCCAGTTCGGCTGTGAGTGCGCTTCTTTTTTCTTTGATGACGGACATGATATTCTTGAACTCTTCTTCCACACTGTCTGTTTGTGGAACAAAGTTCTCCGCGGCGCCTCCGTTTTCAATGAACAGTTTTCTGGCCGCTTCCTGCTCAGCATTGTGCAGCTTGTAGAAAGATTGCTTCAAACCGTCTATTTCAGGTTTTGCCACGTTCTCCACGTCTGCAACCACCTCTTTGAGTTTGGCAAGTATTTCCTCTTTCGTGAGCTTCTGAACTGGCTCTACCGGCTTTTCCGAAACGATTTCTTCAGCGGGAGTTTCTGTTGTTGCCGGTTCAGAAACCTCTGCTGTCTTCTTTTCTTCTTCTAATTCCACCGGCTTTTCGGGGAGATTAGTGTCATGAGTGTCCGTCATTGTATTTACTTTTTTAGAAACGGGTTCCTCCCGTTCGGGTTACATTAGGCTACAAATTAATGAAATAAAATGATTACTTCATACAATTTGCCTTGATTTTTTTCTATTTTCTTGTTTTTATGACAGTAAGACAGTGATACCCATGTACAGCATCATGCCTATAATGTCATTGGTGATGGAGATAAACGGGCCGGTGGCAATGGCCGGGTCAACCTTCAGCTTCTCTAAAGTCATGGGGACTAGCGTTCCGAAGATGGAGGCGAACATGACGACTGCAAAGAGGCTGATGGAGACGGAATAAGTGACCGTAGCCGTAGCTCCGAACCGGATAAAATTATAGATGTATACCAGCAGGGAGATGATGGTGGCATTGATGACCGCCACTACTGCTTCCTTGGCTACCTGCTTGAAGGTGTCTTTGGCATCCAGTGAGCTGTTGGCAAGGCCTTGCACGATGATGGCAGACGACTGGGTTCCCACGTTTCCCCCCGTACCACCAATCAACGGAATATAAAGGGCCATTTCCGGATGGGCGGCGAAAGTCGTGTCGAAGTTACCCAATATCATGGAGTTGCCTATACCGCCTAACATACCGATAAGTAACCATGGAAGGCGGGCAGAAGTCTGGCGCATGACATTATCGTCCGTTTCTACATCTTGGGACAAACCGGATGCCAACTGGTAATCACGTTCCGACTGTTCGCGGACTTCGTCCATGACGTCGTCTACGGTAATCTGGCCTACCAGACGCCCGATACTGTCTACAACAGGAGCTGCCACCAAGTCATACTTTTCGATGATTTGTACCACTTCGTCAATGGGGGTATCTACATGGACGGAGATAGGATCTTTCCGCATCACATGCTTTACCTTGGAGACAGAAGGGGAAGTTATCATTTTCTTCAATGGGAATACCCCTTGCAGACGGTCTTCGTCGTCGATGACGTATACGTAGTAAATTTCATCCAGCTTTTCAGCTTGCAGGCGCATTTCCTTCAGGCACTCCGGCATACTCCAGTTTTCATTGACAGTCACCATTTCCGTACCCATCAAACCACCGGCAGTGTCTTCATCATATTTCAGCAGGTCAACGATGTCACCGGCTTGTTCTATATCTTCGATGTGCGAAAGTACTTCCTCCTGCTTGTCTTCATCAAGTTCGCGCATCAGGTCTACGGCATCGTCCGTGTCCATATAATCCACGAAACGCTTGGCAATGGTCTCCGAAGGAAGAAGTTCCAGGAATTCTTTCCGGATGTCTTCGTCCATTTCAACCAGTACGTCCGCTGCCGTTTCGTTGTCAAGGAGGCGGTAAACGAAGCGGGCTTCCTCCAAGCCGAGGTCATTACACAGTTCTGCAATATCTGCCGGGTGAAGGTCGGTCAAAAGTGTTTTGACGTTTTCCGCGTCTTTCTGTTCTATCAGGCTTTTGACTTTGTCTATGTATTCTTCGTCTATTTCCATGATTGTTCGTGTTTAATCACTAACCATTAATCATTAATCGTTCTCAATGCCTGTTCCACTTGGTTGGTCAGCTGAATAAATTCCTGTACGGACAGTTGTTCCGGGCGTTTATTAAATAATACGTCCTCCGTCAGTGGACAGTCTTTGCCGAGTATCGGTTTTATGGAGTTCCGTAGAGTCTTGCGTCGTTGGTTGAACGTGGTTTTCACTACTTGCTTGAACAATTTCTCGTCGCAGCCTAAATCGTGCGTTTCATTGCGCATCATGCAGATGACGGCACTTTTAACTTTTGGGGGCGGGTTGAAGACATGTTCGTGTACCGTAAACAAGTACTCCACTTTGTACCATGCTTGTATCAGTACGCTTAGGATTCCGTATGTCTTGCTGCCCGGTCCGGCTGCTATGCGCTCGGCTACTTCCTTTTGTATCATACCCGTACAGCAGGGAATCAGGTCCTTATATTCCAGCATTTTGAAGAATATCTGGCTGGAGATATTATAAGGATAGTTTCCCGTCAATACAAAAGCTTGTCCGCCAAACAACCGTTGCAGGTTCATTTTGAGGAAGTCGTCCTCAATGATGTTGTCTTCCAGTTGCGGATAGGCTTCCCGTAGGTAGGCCACTGACTCGTAGTCCAGTTCTACTACTTTGACGTTGCGCTCTTTGGGCAGAAGAAACTGGGTCAGTACTCCCATTCCCGGACCAACTTCGAGGATGGGAATTTCGGGACAGACATCTACCGTGTCGGCAATGTCTTGTGCCACTTTCAGGTCTTTCAGGAAGTGTTGCCCGAGAAACTTTTTAGGTTTAACTACTCTCATGTATCAACTAAATCATTACTTTTGCTCCGTAAACGTAGGCTGTCGTGTGAACAACAACCTGTCTTTATACGGAGCAAAGGTAGTTCTTTTCAATGAAGAATGAAGAATGAAGAATGAAGAATTTGGGAATATCGTATGAATAAGCTGCTAAAAAAGACATTGAAAATCATCTTACCCATTTTATTAGGTGGTTTTATCCTCTATTGGGTATATCGTGATTTTGACTTTTCAAAGGCAGAAGAAGTTCTCCTTCATCAGACGAACTGGTGGTGGATGTTGTTGTCCTTGTTCTTCGGTGTGATGAGCCATGTGTTACGAGGCTGGCGTTGGAAGCAGACTTTGGAGCCACTGGATGCTCATCCCAAAACAAGCGATTGCGTCGATGCCATTTTCGTATCTTATGCCACCAATCTGGTACTGCCCCGTGTGGGAGAGGTTTCACGTTGTGGAGTACTTGCCAAATATGATAATGTTTCCTTTGCGAAGTCCTTGGGGACGGTGGTGACAGAGCGGTTGGTAGATACGCTTTGCATTCTGCTGATTACGGGGATTACTTTTTTGGTGCAGATGCCCGTTTTTTTCCGTTTTTTCGAGGAGACGGGCACCAAGATTCCTTCGCTGGTGCATCTTGTGACTTCCCCTTGGTTTTATGTGGCTTTTTTTTCTATTATTGGTGTTTTGGTACTTCTCTATTTTCTGTTGCGTATGCTTTCTTTTTTTGAAAAGGTAAAGGGAGTAGTCTTGAATATATGGGAAGGTGTGATGTCGCTTAAGAATGTGAAGAATGTGCCTTTGTTTGTTCTTTACACTTTACTTATTTGGCTATGCTATTTCTATCATTTCTATATAACTTTCTATTGCTTCCAGTTTACGGAGCACCTTAGTTTCCTTGCCGGGCTGGTGATGTTTGTCGGCGGAACGTTTGCAGTCATTGTTCCCACGCCCAACGGGGCAGGACCCTGGCACTTTGCTGTCATCACTATGATGATGCTTTATGGGGTAAATGCTACGGATGCGGGTATATTTGCTCTGATAGTGCATGGCATACAGACGTTGCTGGTGATAGTGTTAGGCATCTACGGGTCGTTGCACCTGGCATTGGCGAATAGGGCAAAGAAATAGACGTTTCTTGTGGTGGGTTCCTATATTGTCACTTCTTGTGTTAGAGGACAGAGACAGTACTTATAGAGAGTACTCCTTTAAAAGTACTGTAATACTTCTTTGCAAGTACTTCAGTACTTCCTTATAAGTACTGAAGCCTAAAGGTTGTTGGAAGATTGGTTTCTTTAAACGATATTGTTGCTTGGATATAGAAGTGGGAGAAATTCCTAAATATGGTAGCTATATTAGGTGCAGATGTTCTATCGCAATATGTGAAGATGTAAAAGCCATGTTTAAGATAGCTGATGATTTAGTACTTTAGAAAAATCCCGGTTTATTGTACTTTCCGAGAATAAACCGTTATATTTGCGAAAACTAACTTTTTAGAATTATGAGTACAATCTTACAGTTAGCTCCACAGAATGTATGGAAGCACTTTTATTCACTGACCCAGATTCCCCGTCCGTCAGGACATATGGAGAAGATTACAAAATTCCTTATTGATTTTGGAAAAGGCTTGGGGTTGGAATCATTTGTCGACGAGGTCGGCAATGTTATTATTCGTAAGCCTGCCACTCCGGGTATGGAAAACCGCAAAGGCATCATCCTTCAGGCGCATATGGACATGGTGCCTCAGAAGAACAACGATACTATTCACGATTTTACAACAGATCCCATTGAAACCTATGTTGACGGTGATTGGGTGAAAGCCAAAGGAACTACGCTGGGAGCAGATAATGGTTTGGGAGTGGCTGCCATTATGGCGGTGCTCGAAGATAATAACTTGAAGCATGGTCCATTGGAAGCCCTGATTACCAAGGATGAAGAAACGGGAATGTATGGTGCATTCGGCTTGAAACCCGGGACTATGCAAGGGGAAATTCTGCTGAACCTTGACTCTGAGGACGAAGGCGAACTCTATATTGGTTGTGCCGGTGGTCTTGATATTACTGCCACTTTGGAATATAAGGAGGAGACGCCTATGGCCGATTTCGTAGCTCGTAAGATTACGTTGAAAGGTTTGCGTGGTGGTCACTCTGGTTTGGAAATCAATGAAGGGCGCGGTAATGCCAATAAATTGCTGGCACGTATCGTACATGATTTGCTGATTGAGTTTGACTCCCAGCTGGCAAGTTTTGAAGGTGGTAATATGCGTAATGCTATCCCTCGCGAAGCACATGCGGTATTGGTGTTCAATCCTGAGGATATGGACGGTTTGGAAGATTATATGAAGGAATACGAGGCACAACTGAATGACGAATATGCTCCGATTGAAAGTGGTATTACCCTGAGTATAGAAGAGGTAACTCTACCCACTGCCGTTGTTCCTTCAGAAATCCAGGATAATATGATTAACGTGTTGATGACTTGCCAGAATGGTGTGATGCGTATGATTCCTACTGTTCCCGATACTGTAGAAACTTCCTCCAATTTGGCTATCGTAATCATTGCAGACGGTAAGGCCGAAGTTCGTATTTTGGCGCGTAGTTCTTGCGATACGATGAAGGATTTCCTGGCAGACAGCCTGACAGCTTGTTTCGCTATGGCAGGTATGAAGGTGGAATTGAGTGGTGGCTATTCTGGATGGCAGCCTAATGTGGATTCTCCTATACTGCATGCCATGAAGCTGTCCTATAAGCAGCAGTTTGGTGTGGAACCTGCCGTGAAGGTTATTCACGCAGGTCTGGAATGCGGTATTATTGGTGCCAATTGTCCAGGACTCGATATGATTTCTTTCGGTCCCACTTTGCGTTCTCCGCATTCACCGGACGAGCGTGCGTTAATTCCTACTGTTTCCAAGTTCTATGATTTCTTGGTGGCTACATTGGAGCAGACTCCTGAAAAGTAGAGAATACTTTATGTAATGAATAGGGGTAGGGTGCTTTATTAAGTATCCTGCCTTTTTTGTCTGTGACAGTTTGTCCTCTTTCTGCCAGAATGTCCCAGACTTATTACAATGGTATGTCAATATCCTTGCACTTTCTCCCTAAAAATTGACCTAAGTCAAGAAATGTGTTATAAAACATGTTTTCTATCCGTTTTTTGCTTGTTATCTTGAACAAAGGCTCTATTTTTGTGTTGTAAAACATGAAAACAATAGAAAACTAGTAGATTTTTTAAGGATAACAAGATTGATTTTAGGAGGATAACAAAATGAAAATGTTAAAGAGTTTTTTTAAGCATGTCGGCGAAGCCGATAAGAACATTTGGGGTTACGTAATGCTTTAAGCATTCCCCCCCCCCTTTCGTGAAGTATTGAATTTTAGTTTTCAGGTATTAGTTTAATTTTTTAAGATTATGAAAAAGAAGATTGCAAATTCATTTAAGCACATTTTTACCGCAGCTGGTAAGAATTGGATGGAGGCAATGAGATATTATAGCCTCCAAATGTGAGTACACTAACATTTAAGTATAGCACAAGGGATGTGTTTGCAAACATATCCCTTGTTTTTTTGTAGGAGTAGAATAAGATTTTTTATGTCCAAAAGTACATTTGTTTGAACTTTATTCACTTCCTTTGTTATTAATACAAAGACTAACAAACGAATAATTATGAGAGTAATTCAAAGAATTTGTAGCATATTGTTGCTGCTGGTTACATTTGGGGCTTCGGCATTGTATGCGCAGACGTACGATAAGTTGTGGAAGCAGGTGGAGCAGGCTCAAAAGAAAAGCCTGCCTCAAACAGTGATAAAACTGGCTGATGAAATCTATCGGAAAGGTCGGCAAGAGCAGAATGCTCCGCAAATGTTGAAAGCCTACATTTGTAGGGAGACTTATCAAGAGGGGCTGACTCCGGACAGCCTTTACTCCAGTCTGAAATATATGGAATCTTGGGCACAATCGGAGAGGAATCTGGTGAACAAGGCTATTCTACATTCTTTGTTGGCATATGAATATGCTGACTTGATGCGGAAGAATCGCCGTGTCTTGCTGTCACGTACTTTACTGACTGTTGACGAGGTTCCAGAAGATATCCGTGAGTGGAGTATCAGCCAGTTTGTGGATAAAATAGATAGGTGTAACCGTGCATCCTTGCAGGATTCCATCCGCTTGCTCAATACATCTGCAGAACAATATGTGCCTTTTGTGGTGTTGGAAGACGGTAGCTGGTTCTATGGGCACGATATGTACCATCTATTGGTAAGCCGTGCTGTTGATGCTTATCGGCAGCTGGATGGTTTCAGCGTGGATTCTTTGGTACAGATCCGTATCGAAAGGATTTATCTGGATATGATGAATGCTTATCGCCATCGTGCCGGTTCGGAAGATGCTATGTTGCTCTGTTCTCTTGATTATTGGAACTGGAAGTTGACCGGTGGTATCAGCCAGCAGCCTTATCCTACTTTCCGAATGCGTCAGGAAAAGGCTAATCGGGAATATCTTGAGGTTTTGAATAAATTGATAAAGGAATACGGTTCACGAGAGGTTTGTGCCGAGGTTTACATTCATAAAGCCAACCACCTGCGCCGTTTGGAACCGAAACGCGCTGATGAGGCTCTAAAAGTCTGTGAAGAAGGCTTGAAGCGCTATCCTGCGTATAAGCGTATCAATGAGTTGAAAAATATCCGTGAACAGATTTTACAGCCTGAACTCATTCTGACTATGAATGAAAGCGGTTATCCCGGCGATTCGGTGAATATGAGGCTGCATTATCGTAATGTCGAGGGCTTCACTCTCAACTTATATACCACTACTTTAAGTGAAGTACCTTGGATGGACCATGGTATAAATAAAGATACTTATAGAAAGTATGCCCGGAAGTTTTCTTCCACGCATTTTGGCTTAAAGCCGTTGCCAGGCAAGGATAAATTGCCTGAAGATGTCCCTTATCTTGCCTCGGACACTGTATTTAAGTTCATGATTCCTCGGGAAACGGGAGTCTATATTCTTCAAATAGTACCTGATACTGAAACGGCCCGTACAGATGATAAATTTCTGGTATCTACCCGCTTCAAGGTGCTGACATTGGATTTGGGTGACAACCGTATGGAAGTGGCTACATTGGATGCCCGTAGTGGACAGCCGATTGCTGGTGCCAAGGTGAGTTTCTACTCTTCTTATGATGAGAAGAATAGAAAAGCGATGGCAGAGGTACTGACTGATGCCGGGGGGAAAGCTGTATTACCCTGGCAGAGTGAAATCCGAAGTTATGTGGCGCGTAAAGGCAGAGACACAGCCATGATGCCGCAGAACGTTTATATGAATCATCCTTATTACGGTATTAAGGATACAGATTGGAGGCAGATGGCATTGCTGACAGACCGTTCGCTTTATCGTCCCGGGCAGACCGTTCATGTAAAAGGGATAGCTTACAAGCAGAATAGTGATAGTGCCCAGGTACTACAAGGAGTTGATTATGAGCTTGTCTTGTTGGATGCCAACCGCAAGGAACTTGCCACCAGGAAGGGGCGGACCAATGATTTCGGCTCTTTTGCTACGGAGTTTGTACTTCCGGCAGCTTGCCTGAATGGCATGTTCAGCATACGAACCAAAGAGCCTCAATCTACCGTCACTTTTAGGGTAGAGGAGTACAAGCGACCTACGTTCGAGATTGCCTTCACTCCGGTTTCGGAAGCTTATCGGCTGGGTGACAAGGTTGTGTTGAAAGGAAATGTCAAGGCCTTCAATGGCATGATGGTGCAGGATGTGCCATTGGCATATACGGTGACTCGCCGGAATCCGAGACCTGGTTATTGGAGCAATGCTGATAAACCATTATTGTCTGACACCATACAATTGGATACCAACGGGGATTTTTCCATACCCTTGACTTTGGAAGCTCCGGCTGTAGATACAGACGGGTATGGGAGTGTGTATACTTATCATGTGGAGGCGGTGGTGACGGATGAGGCCGGTGAAACGCAATCCGCTTCGTATAACTTGTTGGCAGGTCCTAAGGCTTATTCCTTTGATATTCGCTTGCCTCAATATGTTTGTAAGGAAGACAGTATGCTTTTCACTTTTGGAGTGAATAATGTAATGAATATTCCTCAGCACATTGAAGGTTCCTATTGCCTTTATCCATTTGCAGAACAAAATGGGGCAAGGAATATTGCAGGTTCTGAACCCTTGGATGATGTTGTATTGGAGGGTACCTTCACAGCCAATCGGCTCCAGGATTTTTCGGCTTGGAACAAGCTTCCTTCAGGTAACTATCGCTTGAAACTTTCTGTACGTGATAGTTTGGGACGTGAAGAGAATAACGGGGCATATGGCAGTGACAGTTTCATGCTCTTTTCAAAGAGTGACAAGCGTCCGGCTGCGTTTACAGATTTCTTTTATTATAAAGAAAATGAGGAATTTGATGTACAGTACCCTGCCGCTTTTCTTTTGGGGACTTCTTATCGGGATGCATATGTGCTGATGGATGTCTTTTGTGACAGAAAACGCATTGAAAGCCGTGTGTTGCAGTTGAATGATACTATTATTCGTATGGAATTCCCTTATAAGGAAGCATATGGCAAGGGAATCACCATTCTTTTCAGTTTTGTGAAAGCTGGCGAGATGTACAGTCATCAGGTTGAACTGAAGAAGCGGGAGCCGGAACGTGCTCTCGACATGAAATGGGAAGTGTTCCGTGACCGTTTGCGTCCCGGACAGGAAGAAGAGTGGAAGCTCGTCATAAAGACGCCTCAAGGTATGCCTGCTGCGGCTGAGATGTTGGCTACGATGTACGACGCTTCACTGGATAAGATTTATAAGAGTAACCAGATACTACGGGTTTTCTATCCGGATAATCTGTATGGGGCATTCCGTGGTGCGAGCCGTTATAATAGCAATTACTTCTCCGTTTATTTCCCGTTGAAGGCTTGGAGGGTTCCGGTGTGGTCGTTTGACTACTTCTGTTCTCCTTATATGGATGGGAGGATGCGGATAGTGATGGTAGAAGACAATGCGCTTTTGGAAGAAGTAAGTGTTGTGGGGTATGGGACTACCCGGAATAGCTCTTTGACCGGTAATCTTAGAATACGTGGTGCCAACCAGCCGATGTTTGCTGCCAAAGAAGACTCCGGGAATGCTGTTGAAGTGAAATATGTTCCTGCACAAGTAGCGGAAGACGCGGTGGAAGATGTTGTTTTTGAATCGGAAACGATACCGGTTGGCGAGGCCTTGCAACCTATTGAGGGGCTTCGCACCAACTTTGCCGAAACAGCCTTTTTTTATCCTCAACTTCGTACAAACGAACAAGGGGAGCTTGCGTTTTCTTTTACGATGTCGCAGAGCTTGACTCGTTGGAATTTCCGTGGTTACTCACATACTAAGGATATGCTGACTGGGATGTTGGATGCTTCCGTTGTAACAGCCAAGGAGTTTATGCTGACTCCGAATATGCCTCGGTTTGTCCGCGTTGGAGATAAAACGCAGATAGCCGGAACAATAGCCAATCTGACGGGTAAAGCGGTGAAAGGAACAGCAGTATTCACACTGTTCGACCCTATGACGGAGAAAGTTATTGCTACTCAACGTCAGAAATTCTTGGTAGAAGCAGGAAGAAATACTGCTGTCAACTTCCATTTCGAAGTGTCCGACCGCTATGATTTGCTTGGTATTCGTATGGTTGCCGATGGAGGTACGTTTAGCGATGGCGAGCAGCATCTGTTGCCCGTATTAAGTAATAAGGAGTATATTACGGAAACGCTTGCTATGCCTATCCGTGGCGAGGAGACCCGTACGTTCTCATTAGACAGCCTTTTCAACCGTAATAGCCGTACAGCGACAGACCGTCGTCTGACTGTAGAATTTACCGGGAATCCGGCTTGGTATGCTGTACAAGCGTTGCCGGCATTGAGCCTGCCTGCCAATGATAATGCCATTTCTTGGGCTACAGCTTGGTATGCCAATAGTCTGGCAGGCTTCATTGCCAACAGCCAGCCCCGCATTAAGACTGTATTTGACAGTTGGAAGGCTGCCGGTGGCACGAAAGAAACCTTCCTCAGCCAGTTGGAGAAGAATCAGGATGTGAAGAATATCCTGCTCAGCGAGTCTCCGTGGGTACTGGAAGCTACTACTGAAGCCGAACAGCAGGCACGTATTGCCACGCTGTTTGATATCAACCAACTGAATAACCGCAATCTTTCCGCTTTTACCAAATTGAAAGAATTGCAGGGTGAAGACGGTGGATGGAGCTGGTATAAGGGAATGTCCGGTAGCCGCTATATAACTGGCTATATTACAGAATTACTTGTTCGTCTTCCTCTGCTGACGAAAAATGAACTGCCTGAAGAAGTTGCCGCCATGCGGCAGAAAGCTTTCGGCTATTTGAATCGGCAGGCTTTGGAAGAGTATCGCAATATCCGTAAAGCCGAAAAAAATGGCGCCAGAATTACTGCCAACTCCGAATCGGCAATGACATATCTGTATCTGATAGCCCTTAGCGGCGAACAAGTGCCGGCAGACAATCAAGCGGCTTACCGCTATTTCCTATCAAAAGTAGGTGCCAATCTTAAAGATGGAACCATGAGCAGCAAGGCGCAGTCTGCCATCATCCTGAAAGCAGTAGGGCGTACAGCCGAGGCGAATGAATTCATCGCTTCCCTCAAGGAACATCTGGTACAGACGGATGAACTGGGTGCATACTTTGCTTTCCAAGCAAATCCGTATAACTGGGGTATGCTGCCCATCCCTGCCCATGTGGAAGTAATGGAAGCCCTGCGTATGGCAGGTGGCAACGATGCTTTGGTGGAGGAAATGAAACTCTGGCTGCTGAAACAGAAGCAGACTACCAGTTGGAATTCTCCGGTTGCAACGGCTGATGCTGTTTATGCATTGCTTTGTCAAGGTACTAATCTGCTGGAAAGTCGGGGAGACGTACGTATCACGTTAGGTAACAAAGTTTTGGAAACATTGTCGCCTACAAAGACCATAATCCCGGGTTTGGGTTATGTCAAGGAAACCTTCGCTCAAGGAAGTCCGGAGCTGAAAGCTAAAACCGTCACCGTAGAGAAACGGGATGCAGGCATTGCCTGGGGAGCTGTTTATGCCCAGTATCTGTCACCCATATCTGATGTAAAGCAGCAGGGGGGTGAATTGAATGTAGAGAAGAAACTTTATGTAGAGCGTATATCGGCCGGTGGTAGCAAGTCCTTGCAACCGGTTACGGAAGGGACCGTATTATCCGTCGGTGATAAAATAGTGGCCCGTTTGACTATCCGCTTGGACCGTACTATGGATTTTGTTCAGTTGAAAGACCAGCGGGGTGCCTGCTTTGAACCTATAGGCTCGCTTTCCGGTTATCGTTGGAGTAATGGCCTCGGTTATTATGCAGAAGTGGAAGATGCCGCAACCAATTTCTTCTTCGACCATTTGGGCAAAGGCGTTTATGTCTTAGAGCACAGTTATCGCATAGCCCGTGGCGGAACATACGAAACGGGGCTGGCCACGATACAGTGTGCGTATGCTCCGGAGTATGCTTCGCATTCGGCGGGAGGGATAATTGTAATAAAGTAACAATAGAGTATGGAGCGGAGCGCAATTTGTACAAATTGCGCTCCGCTATTTTAGGTACTCTCGCTAAAAACACCTATTTTTGTCCGACTAATATTGAATGAGAGTGGCAGAATTAGGAAATCTTGATATTAAGAAAAATAGATGAAGCGGATATTGATAACTTTATATGTGCTTGCAAGTGTGGTATTGACTGCTGTAGCGCAAGCTCGTTTTACCTCGAATACAGAGATGTACAGTTTCGGCCAGATAGAATGGAGGCATCCCGTGACTGTGCAATATACCATCACCAATACGGGTGACCAGCCTTTAGTGCTTACAGAAGTAGAGCCGGATTGCGCCTGCTCCGTGGCCCAGTGGACAAAAACGCCTATTGCTCCGGGGGCAAAAGGAACAGTAAATGTGACTTTTGACGCCAAGGCATTGGGACATTTCCAGAAATCTGTGGCTATTTACAGCAATGCGCAACCCAATCTGGTCTATTTGAAGTTCAATGGTGAAGTAGTACAGGAAATCAAGGACTTTACCAAGACGCATCCCTATCTTATCGGTCAGATACGTATTGACAAGAACAGCCTCGACTTCCCCGATATTCAGCATGGTGAGCAGCCGGTGATTCATATCGGCGTGGTCAATCTTTCCGACCGTCCTTATGAACCGGTACTGATGCATCTGCCCCCTTATTTGCAGACAAAAGTAGAACCTAACGTGCTGCAAAAGGGAGAAAAAGGAGTGATTACACTTACATTGAATTCGGAAAGACTGACTGGCCTCGGACTGACTCAAACGTCGGTCTATCTTTCTCGCTTCTCCGGTGACAAGGTGGGCGATGAAAACGAGATTCCCGTTTCTGCCATTCTTTTACCGGATTTCTCCGGAATGACGGAAGTGGAGAAGGCAAATGCTCCTGTCATCAGCCTTTCTACCAAAGAAGTTGATATGAGTGCGATATTGGCAAAGAAGTCAAAAGCACGTCAGGATATTACCATTACCAATACCGGGCGTTCTCCTTTACAGATAAACAAACTCCAGGTATTCCACCCGGCAGTGGGAGTTAACCTCAAGAAGAGTGTATTGCAACCCGGTGAAAGCACCCGCCTGCGGGTAACGGTAGTGAAGAAGAATATAGGCAAGAAGCGCCGTCATCTGCGTCTGCTGATGATTACCAATGACCCGATGCAGCCGAAAGTTGAAATCAACATTAAAGCAAAACAATAAGAAGTCGTAAAGTCCTTCATAACTCATAACTTATAACTCACAAATAGCCATGGAACATCCCGAAAATAATGAAGCATATAAAGGCTTGGTTGTCAATGCAGGCATTGAGCAACCTTCATCGGTCAATCCTTACTTGAAGAACCGTCCCAGGCGGAAGAAACGCGAGCTTTCCGTATCAGACTATGTGGAGGGTATAGTGAAAGGTGATGTTACGGTACTCAGCCAGGCTGTAACACTGGTGGAAAGTGTGAAACCGGAGCACCAGGCTGTGGCGCAGGAGGTGATAGAGAAGTGTTTGCCCTATTCGGGCAACTCCGTCCGTGTGGGTATCAGTGGTGTGCCCGGTGCCGGTAAAAGTACCTCTATTGATGTATTTGGCTTGCATGTACTGGAGGAACACGGCGGCAAGTTGGCCGTTCTTGCCATTGACCCGAGCAGTGAACGCAGCAAAGGCAGTATTCTCGGTGATAAGACGCGTATGGAGAAGCTCTCCGTTCATCCCAAGTCCTTTATACGTCCCAGTCCCTCTGCCGGTTCGCTGGGTGGCGTGGCACGCAAGACGCGTGAAACGATTGTGCTTTGTGAGGCTGCCGGTTTCGACAAGATATTTGTAGAGACGGTAGGGGTGGGGCAGAGTGAGACTGCCGTACATTCTATGGTAGACTTCTTCCTGCTGATACAGCTGGCGGGTACGGGCGATGAGTTGCAAGGCATCAAACGCGGCATCATGGAAATGGCCGATGGCATTGTTATTAATAAGGCTGATGGCGACAATCTGGAGCGGGCCAGACTGGCAGCAACGCAGTTCCGTAATGCGCTGCACCTCTTCCCGGCTCCGGAGAGCGGTTGGACACCCCAAGTGCTGACTTATTCCGGTTTCTATAATCTTGGTGTAAAAGAAGTGTGGGATATGGTCTACAAATACATTGACTTTGTGAAAGATAACGGCTATTTTGAATACCGCCGCAATGAGCAAAGCAAATACTGGATGTACGAGACCATTAACGAACAGCTGCGCGACAGCTTCTACCACAATCCGCAGATTGAAGCGATGCTGACTGGCAAGGAAAAACAAGTGCTACAGGGCAACTTGACTTCTTTTGTGGCTGCCAAGAACTTGCTGGACACCTATTTTGCAGAACTGAAGAAATAGGGGCATATCCCTTTCTCTATATCGATGACTAAGGAAAACAACATGGAAGTGGCGCGGCGGTTTACCCGCCGCCTTCATGAACTCCCTTCTGAGGAGCTGGAGCTCATTGCCGGTTTGTTTGTACGCCGTGAGGTGCACAAAGGAGAACTGTTGATTAGTGAAAAAGATATAGCCAGGGATATTGTTTTTGTAGAGAAAGGACTGCTTCGCCAGTTCTATTTCAAAGAAGGCCGGGACATTACAGAGAACTTTGCCTGCGACGGTGACGGCGCTATGTGTATCGTCAGCCTTTTCACCGGACGCCGTAATTGCCTTCAGCTGGAATCCTTGGAGGAAGGCGTCATCTGGAGCATTTCGTATGCAGGACTGGTCGAACTCTCTGAGCGTTATCTGCATATAGCCCGTCTGCTTCGCCATTTATTGGAGGGGTCTTTAATGCTTTCCCAATATAAAGCAGACTCTTGGCGTTTCGAAACCTCACGCGAGCGGTATGCGCGCTTCGTCAGGGATTATCCGGAGATAGCCCGGCGTGCCTCAGTCAATCACATAGCATCTTATCTGTTAATGACTCCCGAGTCTCTGAGCCGGGTACGTGCCGGAGTACTGTGACGGTGGAACGGCTGTTTTATACGGCTTTCCCTTCTTTCTCGAAATCCTTGCGTGACTTGCTTTGTGTCACGATGTACACTCCCAGGAATACCAAGGCTATGGCTATTCCCTTTTCCAAATTGAACACTCCCAATCCTAAGATGATGGCAACGGTTGAGGCCACGATGGGCTGCATGTAGTTGTACATGCTCACCACAGTGGGGCGCAACAGCCTCTGCGCACTCATTATGAAGATATAGGCAAGGAAGCTTCCTCCCACAACCACATATCCCGCTTGCAGCAGGGCGGCTGTAGATATTTCGCTCCACTGTATGGCAGCCACGTCGTGGTAAGAGAACGGGATGTAGCACATGGAGGCATAGACAAACATCCATTTGTTCAGGGTGATGGGAGAGTATTTTTGCGACAACCCCTTGAATACGGTCAGATAAATGGAGAAGCTGATTTGGGCGAGCAGGCAGAGAAGGTCTCCGATGAGGCTGCCATTGCCGGCACCGGTGGTCTGGCTGCTCATGATGAGTATAAATGCTCCCATAGCCCCTACAAAGATGCCCAGCACTTTCTTGTTGGTGACCGGTTCTTTCAGATAGATTGCAGCCACTATCATGGTGACGATAGGCAGCGTGGTTGTAACGATGGAGGCGTCTATGGGCGAAGTCATGGAGAGTCCGAAGATATAGACACCCTGATTGAATACCAGTGCGAAGAGTGCGGCGAAGAATATCTTCAGCATGTCCCGGTGGTCCACCTGTTCGCGTTTGCAGAATAAGGAGAGGAGCCAGAAGCAGGCGGCTGCGCCTACCATGCGGAATGTGGTTACTGACAACGCGGAAAACTCTACCAAGGCTGACTTACCTATAGGTGCCATCAAGCCCCATAAGATATTTGCGGTAAGGGCGAACAGATGCCCTTGAATGTTCTTGTTCATACTCTTTTGTTCTTTGCGGGTGCAAAAGAACAACTATTTTCTGAAAAGAGAAAATCTTTCATTATATGATTTTTCTGGTTCATGGGCGTAGAAATAAGAGATTATCGTGTATATTTGCTTCTAATTAAAGCAAGAAACCATGGAAGTACAAGCCAATTACATCAAGCGTATCGAAATACACGGATTGTGGCATCGGTACGATATTGCCTGGGACCTGCGTCCTGACGTCAATATACTTTCCGGCATCAACGGAGTGGGGAAAACCACTATCCTGAACCGTTCGGTCAACTATCTGGAACAGACATCGGGTGAAGTGAAGAGTGACGAGAAGAACGGCGTACACGTCTACTTCGACAATTCTGCAGCCACCTTTATCCCCTATGATGTAATCCGCAGCTACGACCGTCCCCTTATCATGGGCGACTTTACGGCACGCATGGCCGATGCCAACGTGAAGTCGGAACTGGACTGGCAGCTCTATCTGCTCCAGCGCCGTTATCTGGACTATCAGGTGAACATCGGCAACAAGATGATAGAACTGCTCAGCGGTGATGAAGAGCAGCGTAGCCTGGCTCCCTCCCTTTCCCTCCCCAAGCGGAAGTTCCAGGATATGATTGACGAGCTTTTCAGCTATACCCATAAGACGATAGACCGCAAAAGCAACGACATCGTTTTCTATCAGAACGGTGAACGCCTGCTGCCCTACAAACTGTCTTCGGGCGAGAAGCAGATGCTGGTCATCCTGCTGACCGTGCTGGTGCGTGACGATGACCACTGCGTACTCTTCATGGACGAGCCGGAAGCCTCCCTGCACATCGAATGGCAGCAGAAGCTTATCGGCATGATACGCAATCTGAATCCCAATGTGCAGCTTATCCTCACCACCCATTCGCCCGCAGTCATCATGGAAGGCTGGCTGGATGCCGTCACCGAAGTCAGCGAAATCTCATCCCTAATCCCTAATCCTTAATTCCTACCCAAGTGCCCACTTCCCTAAGACATAACCTTACTTCCGCCTATCTGGATGCCGCCCGCAAGTTGTCCCCCAAGAGAGCACGCAGGCGCATAGTGGCGTATGTGGAAAGCTATGACGACATCGCTTTCTGGCGGACGCTGCTGTCTGAGTTCGAGAATGAGGAACGTTATTTTCAAGTGATGCTTCCCTCGGCCACCTCCCTGGCAAAGGGCAAGAAGATGGTGCTGATGAATACGTTGAACACATCGGAACTGGGGCGCAGCCTGATAGCGTGTGTAGACAGCGACTACGACTTCCTGCTGCAAGGTGCCACCAAGGTGTCGCATAAGATAAACAAGAATCCCTATATCTTCCAGACTTATGGCTATGCCATCGAGAACTTCCACTGCTTTGCCGACAGTCTGCATGAAGTCTGTGTGCAGGCCACGCTGAACGACCGGCATATCCTGGACTTCCCCGCTTTTCTGAAGCGTTATTCTCAGATTGCCTATCCGCTGTTTCTGTGGAATGTCTGGTTCTACCGCCAGCACGACACACACACTTTCCCGATGTACGACTTCAACGCCTGCGTGCGCCTGCAGGAGATAAACCTGCGTCATCCTTACCGTAGTCTGGACGAGATGCAAAAGACGGTGTCGGCAAAGCTGTCCGAACTGCAAGCCCGTTTCCCCCGCTACATCGACCGGGTGGAGCAGCTGGGCACGGAGTTGGAACGTTTGGGACTGACTCCGGACAATACCTATCTTTATATCCAAGGACACCATATCATGGATTGTGTAGTGCTGAAAATCCTTATCCCGGTATGTACGGTGCTGCGTCGTGAACGCGAGCAGGAGATAAAGCGCCTGGCAGAGCATAACGAACAGTTCCGCAACGAACTGACGGGGTATGAGAACAGTCAGGTCAATGTATCCGTGATGCTGAAAAAAAACAGCGGCTACAAGAACCTTTATCTTTATCAGTGGTTGAAAGAAGATATCATGGAGTTCCTTGAGCGGGAGGAGCAGTCGCGTAGATAAGATTGCCGTTATGATAAACATACGATTATGGAGATATTGAAGAAGATAGACGACCTTTTAATCGGGTGGGGCATATCCCCTTCCCGTGCCGACATGTTCGACCAGTTCATAGCCTTTGCACTGATACTTGCCGTTGCTTTTCTGGCGGATGCCCTATGCCGGAAAATTCTGCTGAAAGTAGTGGCACAACTGGTGAAGAAGACCAAAGCTACATGGGACGACATCGTATTCGACCGCAAAGTGATGGTGCACCTCAGCCGCATGGTGGCTCCCGTCATCATCTATCTGTTTGTCCCATTGGCATTTGTCGAAGTCGGTTCATCGGCAATGGATTTTATCCGGCGTATCTGCCTTATTTACATCATCATTACTTTCCTGAGTTTCGTCAACTCGTTCCTGAAGGCTGTTTACAGTGTATACAGTGAGAAGGAGCAATTTCGTGACCGCCCTTTAAAGGGGATGTTGCAAACTATGCAAGTCATCCTATGGCTGGTGGGCGGCATTGTGGTCGTGGGCGAACTGATAGGCCGCGACCCGCTTTCGCTGCTTGCCGGATTGGGTGCTTCGGCAGCCATCCTGATGCTGGTATTCAAGGATTCCATTATGGGCTTTGTCTCCGGTGTGCAGCTTTCGGCCAACGACATGCTGAAGGTGGGCGACTGGATTGAGATGCCCAAGTACGGTGCCAACGGTACGGTGATAGAGGTAACGTTGAACACCGTAAAAGTGCGCAACTGGGACAATACCATTACCACCATCCCTCCTTACCTGCTTGTCAGCGACTCCTTCCAGAACTGGCGCGGCATGCGCGAGAGCGGTGGGCGGCGAGTGAAGCGCAGTATCAATATCGACATGACCAGCGTCCGTTTCTGCACCCCGGAGATGCTGGCAAAATATCGCAAGATACAGCTACTGAAAGATTATGTGGAGCAGACGGAGGAAGTGATTGAAAAGTACAATGTGGAAAACGGCATCGATAACTCCATCCTCGTCAACGGACGCCGCCAGACCAATCTGGGTGTGTTCCGGGCGTATCTGACGGCTTATTTGAAAAGTCTTCCCGACGTAAATCAGGAACTGACCTGCATGGTGCGCCAACTCCAGCCTACCGACCGCGGTATCCCGATAGAGCTTTATTTCTTCTGTGCGCTGAAGGATTGGGTGCCCTATGAAGGGGTGCAGGCGGATGTGTTCGACCATGTGCTGGCAATCATCCCCGAATTCGATTTGCAGGTATTCCAGTCTCCGTCCGGCAGAGATTTCCAGCGGGTACTGCCTGCTGCTTCCGAAGAAAAAGGAGCTTGATTCCGACCATCAAAAAGGCCTATATCTATTGTATTTCTCATAGGGAGTCATTACCTTTGAACCCTATACTGAAAGGTCAGAACATCCCCATCTTTTCTCCCAAAACATCCCCATGTTTTGGGGTATTACATCCGGGTGTTTTGGGTGAAAACATCCCCATGTTTTGGGGCAATACATCCGGGTGTTTTAGGTATTCAGTCATATAGTGAAAGGTATTCGGTCACGGAGTCTTTACCGTAAGGTATAGGCTTTGTGTATGCAAGTTGTAGGTGTGCCTCGCGTCGGGCGGGAATATCTTTCGTTTTTTACGAACCTAATTATAAAGAAAGATTGGTATGTCAATGAATTATGTGGTCCGCAAGAAGGTGGACAAGAGTGGAGACAAGGAAGTGGTGCGCTACTACGCGGCGTCAAAAGTGCTTCAGCCGGAACCGGTGAGCAATGACGAACTGGCCAAGAGGCTGGCTTTTGTCAGCTCTCTGCAGGTGGGCGATGCCCAGTCCGTGCTGGTGCAACTGCCGGATATTATAGCGGACTATCTGGCCAGTGGACGCACGGTGAACATCAAGGGACTTGGAAACTTTTTTCCCTCCATCACCAGCGAACCGGTGGAACGGATAGAGGACTGTACGGCAGATAAAGTGCGCATTTCGCGTATCTGCTTCAGGGCGGCAGGCAGTTTCATGCAGCGCGTTTGCCGTCATCTGGACTTGTTCAGCTTTCAGGTTCAGGAATTGAAGAAGGAGCTGAAGAAGAAGTAAACGGTACTTTTAGTTTCTTTCTTGAAACAGCGCGTACCCCTTGAAGCCGGAAGGCATTCGAGGGGCACGCTGTTGAAGAAGTTGTGTGTTTCTTTATAGTCTTGCGAGTGCTTCTTTTTTTTACTTCACCCAGCTTCCGTTCATCCAGCTGCATTCTTTCTTGATGTCCTCGAAAGAACTATAGCTCAGGTTGGCGTCCACCTTGTTGCTTGTCACGGCGATAAAGTCGGCATGGGTGTAGATGCCTTCTTTGCAGCTCAGCTCGGAGGTGAGGGTGATGTTGGTTAGCTTGGAAGTGCCGTTCTTCAGGGCGTTTTCGGTAAGGGCGGTTTCCACGGTCAGGGGTTGGCCTTTGCCGCAGACCTTGGCGTTGTCTATTTCCACTTCCGTGCCGGCACGCAGACGGATGCCTTGCTTGCTGCCGCCGTTGCCGACGAGGATGAGGTTCTTCAATACGGGGTGGGCAACGGGAGTGGCGGCGTTGTTGCTGCCGTTGTTGTCGCACTCCATCAGGCAGTCGCAGTCGTAGCCCAGTGTGGATTCGGCTTCTTGGTAAGCCACGAGGTTGGTGCCTTTGCCGTTCCAGCCTTCGGTCCAGTCGAAGGAGTCGTCGCTACAGCTTACGGCTACGAGGTTGCTCACGTTTACCGAGCCGCCGAAGAACTCAAAGCCGTCATCGGAACCTTTGTAGGCTTGGCAGTGGTCCACGATGGTACCGTTGCCTACGCCGTAGAAAGAGATACCGTTGGCTTCGTGCTCTTCATCGAAGGCAAAGCCGGTGTATTCCAGACGAATGTATTGCAGCGTGCCCGAGTTGTCGGCATCATTGTTGCCGCCGTAAACGGCACCGCCTATTTCAGAACTTCCCTTGCCACCTTCGGCATTGGTGTGGGCGCGTCCGCAGATGTGTATGCCTCCCCATGCGCCCGGCTCTTCTTTTTCGCTGGTCATTACGATGGGTTTGTCCGGCGTGCCTACGGCGTTGATTTTACCGCCCTGCTTCACGAGGATGTAGTCTGCGATGTCATCGTAGACGGCGATAATCTTCACGCCTTCCTCTATGTGGAGCGTGGCACCTTCTTCTACGATGTATTCGCCGCTCAGCTTGTAGGTGTTTCCGGCAGCCAGGGTCACGTCGGAGGTGATGGTACCTTTCAGTATCGTACCGTTTTCGATTTCATTGCCGTTTCCGTTGCCGCCGTTGCCGTCATTGTCGTTGTTGTCGTCGCTGCTGCAAGCGGTGAGGATAGACATTCCGGCTACAAAGGCCAGAGAGTAGAATTTCCATTTCATTGCTTTCATAATTCAATTGTTTTAGTTATTATATTCAATTCATCTGTCTGTCATTCAGATTGATTCTTTTAGAGCTTGTTTGTCAAAGAGTGTTCTCCGTCCCCCTTCAGGGGGAGGGCGGGGGACTTTATAGGTTGTAGCTTATTCCCACCTCAAAGTTCGTTCCCTTGTGGTAGCGTTCCACTTCCATCTCCTGCCCCGTGGTGGGCACATCTTGCTTGAAGATGACATCGCGGTTCAGCAGGTCGTTCACTTGCAGCTTCAGGTTGAAGTGCTTGTTCAGGCTATATCCGGCGCTGAAGTTCAACGTGTGCAGCGTCTGTTGCGTGACATCGCCCAGGCCCGACACGCCTACCGCATGGATGCGGCTGCCTTGCAGGTTGTAGAGCAGGGCGAGGTTGAGCTGCCTGTCTTCGCCGAAGCGGGGCGAGTAGGTGAGGTCGGCATTGGCAAGTATGGGCGATGCGCCTTGCAGCGAACGTTCCTTGTTGGTGTAGGCACCGCTTTGGGGCAGCTTCACGTTGGTGTACATGTAGCTGATGTTGGTACCCAGGCGCAGGTCTTTGACGAGCCGTTTGCGCATCTCCAGCTCCACGCCGGCAGCCATGCCGTTGTCGGCATTCTTGAAGCTGTGCAGCGTGGCGCCGCCCTGCAGGTCTTGGATGCGTTCGATAGGGCTGTCTAGGTATTTGAAGTAGCCGGTCACGGAGAGCATGTCGCCGTCCTTGCCGAAGCGTTCGTAACGCAGGTCGAAGTTGTAGTTGTAGCCGTTCTGCAACTCTTCGTTACCGCGGATTTGTGCCGAACCGTAGGACTCTTGGTAGAGGAAGGGTGCCATCTCGATGAACGAGGGACGGGTGACGGTGCGCGAGGCAGAGAAGCGGATGCTGTTGGCGGGGTTCACCGCATATTTCAGGTTCAGGGCGGGGAAGAGGTCGTTCTTGTCTAAATTGCGCCGACGGGAGTACCAGTCGCCGCCGTCGCTGGCGTAGCGCACCCATTGCTTGCTCATTTCGTAGCGCAGGCCGAGGTTCACCAGGAGGGCTTCGGTGGGATAGAAGTCGGTCAGCAGGTAGGCGGAGTAGATTTCGTTTCCGGCGCGGTAGCTGTCTTTGGGCTGCATCACACGCTGTACCATGATTTGTCCGTCGGCAATGTTCTGCTGGTTGAGGAAGCCGTCGGTGTTGTAGATGTCGGTGATGACGGGGTCCAGCTTGTTCAGGTTGTAGTAGAAGCGGGTAGCGCTGTAGTCGCGGTTCTTGTCCTTGTAGTTGAAGCCGAGCTTGAGGTGGCTGGTGTCGTTCCACTTCCAGCGCATGGCGAGGTTGGCGTTCCACTCTTCTTCGTCCAGGCTGCCGAAGTAGCGCATGGTCTCTTGGCGGTTCAGCTTGAAGAGCCTGAGGCTGCCGTCGTTGTCCTTGACGTACATCACTTGGCGGCGGTCGGGTTCTTCGCTACCGGTCTTGCTGTACGAGCCTCCCCAGGTCAGTTGCCACCTGTCGCTCTCGCCGAAGTTATGGATTCCGTTCAGTTGATGGTTTTGCAGGGTGTATATGTGCATGATGTTGTTGCTGCCGGTCAGCTCGTGTCCTTCGGCATCAGTACCTTCGCGGCGCTGGTAGGTGTCGATGGCGTTGCGGGCGTAGAAGAAAGTGTAGCCTATGCGGTCGCTCCGGCGCAGGGTGTAGCCCAGGTAGCCGAGGGCGGCGAGCTTCAGTTCCTGCGCAAAGCTGTCGTAGGAGAAGTCGTCCTGCACGGTGCCGGTGGCCTCGAGTGTCTTGTAGAAGGCATCTTCCATGTTTTGGTAGCCGTTGCTGGCGCTGAAGGAGGCGAGCAGGCTGAGTGTCTGGTTGCCTATACCGAAGTTCTTGCCGAAGCCGAGGTTCCCGCCCAGTTCGGGCAACGAACTCTTCTTGCCGGCGCTGAAGGAGGTATCGAAGATATTGCGGGTCTTCACGTATTTGTCAAACTCCATCAGGGGCATGCCGAGGGCGGCTGCGTCCACTCCGGGTGTCTTCAGGAGCGAGCCGCTGCGGTCCATCTGATAGCGGTCTTTGCCTAAGGTGTTGAACTTCCCGCCCGTGTTGAGGCTCAGTTGGAAGAAATCTTGCGGTATGTTTTCTTTGGTGCTGATGTTGATGTGCGCACCGCTGTAGTCGGCAAAGGCGGCTGCGTCATACACCTTGCTGACGGTGATGTTCTGTACGGTGGACGAGGGGAACAGGTCGAGCGGCACCAGCTTGTTGTCCGGGTTGGGCGAGGCGATGGGCAGTCCGTTCAGCGTGGTGGTGCTGTAGCGGTCGCCCAGTCCGCGGACGATAAGTTGTCCGGCGCTGGCGATGGAGATGCCCGTTATTTTCTTTACTCCTTCTTCCACATTGCCGATGCCTTTGAGGGACATCTCTTTGGAACCGAGGTTCTCGATGGCGAGGGTCGCTTTTTGCCGTTCCATCTGCAAGGCGCGTTCGCCCTCAAGGTTCTTCTTGGCGGTGACCTGCACTTCGCCCAGGGTTTGCGTGTCCGGCTCCATGTCGAAGTTCAGCACGGTTTCGCCCTTTATCTCTACGGCATTTATCGTCATGTCTTTGTAGCCGATGTAACGGACGGTGAGGGTATAGGTTCCGTTTTTCAGCTCCAGTGTATAGTTACCATCCAAATCGGCGACGGCGCCTTGTGCCGTTCCGCTCACTTGCACGGTGGCTCCCGTCAGCGGTTCTTTGGTTTGTCGGTCGGTGATTGTCCCTTTGATGGTTCCCGCCGTGGCAGCCATGACGGAAAGTGTGAGGAATAAAATAAGGAAGAAAATCTTTCCCAAGTCTAATTTCATGCTCATCTCTTTTCTTTGTACGTTTTTTAATCCGCTGCAAAGATGAGGCAATGACATTACACCGGTGATACATGGCACATACGTTTCATTTTCAAATTTATTACGATTCGGTTACCGCACATTCTTCCGGATTGTTTGTTATCCTTATATATAGGCTGCTTGGGACGAAAAAGGTTTCTAATGGTTGCTTATTAGAGTTTTATGGCTATTTTTGTATCTCAAACCAATATTGATAAATATATGGCTGTTCATCGTGACGATAGTGAACATTTCCGGCGCCTTTCCATTCTTGGCCGGATAGGTTGGTGGGAGGCTGATTTTTCTTCAAGGCAGTATCTCTGCTCCGAATATGTCTGTAAGTTGTTAGGCTTGGAAGGGGAATACCTGAGCTTTGAGGATTTCGGTAAAATGATACGCGAAGACTATCGGACGCGTATCAGCCGGGAGTTCCTTGCCATTCAGAATATGGAGGTCTATGAACAGACGTTTCCTATCTATTCTACTGAAGGAGTGGTCTGGGTCTACTCGCGCGTGGGGTATAAGGAGCATTTGCCGGATGGTACGTTGAAGGCTTTCGGAGTGTTGCAGCGCGTAGAGATGCCGAAGGAGGAAGCTGCGAAGCAGGCTTTGCAAAGAGTGAACAATTTGCTTTATCGGCAGACCTCAATATCCCATTCCTTATTCCGTTTCCTGAAAGACGAGGATATCAGTGCGGGCATTTACGACATACTGAAAGATATTCTCGATTTCTTTCGCGGCGGGCGTGTCTATATATTCCAATACGATGAGAAGTGCCGGTACCAGAGCTGCACATACGAGGTGGTGGCTCCGGGAGTGGCTCCTGAGAAAGAAATGCTTCAGGGAGTCCAGGCTGACAGCTTGCCGTGGTGGACGTCACAGATTATGGCACAAAAGCCCGTTCTGCTGGAAACGCTGGGGCAACTGCCGGAGCACGCTTACGCCGAATATGAAATTCTGGCGAGACAGAATATAAAGTCCTTGATGGTAACTCCGCTGGTTGCCAATGACCAGGTGTGGGGATATATGGGCATTGATTTGGTGGACCGTACCCGAATGTGGACTAACGAGGATTACCAATGGTTTAGTTCGTTGGCAAATGTCATCAGCATTTGCATAGAGTTGCGCAAAACGAAGGATGAGGCTGTGCGTGAACGTACTTTCCTCAGCAATTTGTTCCGCTATATGCCTTTGGGGTATGTGCGGATGTCCATTGTCTGTGATGAAAAGGACAATCCCTACGGGTATTATGTGACAGATGCGAATTCTATCTTTGCCGATTTTCTGGGAAAACCCGCGTCGACGTTTATCGGCAAGACTGCCTCGTCTTTTTCAAGGGAGGCGGCCCCCAGACTGGAATATCTGCTTGATATAGTGAACACCGGGACACATAAGGAAATGGACATGTGTTTTGAGCTCACCAACAAGCACTGCCACGTGGTGATATACTCTCCGGAAAAGAATGAAGTGGTGGCGTTATTCCTCGATACGACAGACTCGGTACAGACTCATCTGGCTTTGGACCATAGCGAAAAACTGTTCAAGAATATCTTTGCCAATATACCGGCCGGGGTGGAAATCTATGACAAAGACGGATTCCTGGTAGACATCAACAATAAGGATATGGAGATATTCGGGGTCCGTGACAAACAGGATGTCATTGGAGTGAACTTATTCGAGAACCCGAATGTGTCCGCCCAATTGGCAGAACGTATACAGACCGAGGATATGGTCGACTTCCGCCTGAATTATGCTTTCGACCGGACTGAAGGGTATTACTCCACTTCCAAACAGCCGAAGGATGTGATACATCTTTATACGAAAGTGAGCAAGGTGTATGACAGTAAAGGTAACTTTACCGGCTATGCCATGATTAACATCGACAATACGGAACGGATTGATGCCATGAGCCGTATCTGTGATTTCGAGAATTTCTTCCTGCTTATATCGGATTATGCGAAGGTAGGTTATGCCAAGCTGAACCTGCTCGACCGGAAAGGCTATGCCATCAAGCAATGGTATAAGAATATGGGAGAGGACGAGAATACCCAATTGGCAGATGTCGTGGGAATATACAGCAAGATGTACCCCAGTGACCGCAGGAGGATGCTTGATTTCTTCAGTAAGGCCCGTGTGGGCGAAGCCAAACATTTCCAGGGAGAGATGCGCATTGAGCGTCCGGGCGAAAAGGGAAAATGGAACTGGGTACGTACCAATGTGGTTGTCAATCTGTTCGAACCGGAGAACGGACAAATAGAGCTGATAGGCGTCAACTATGACATTACGGAATTGAAGGAGACGGAGGCTATGCTGATTGAAGCCAAGGAGAAGGCAGAAACCGCCGACCGTCTGAAGAGTGCCTTCCTTGCCAATATGAGTCATGAGATACGTACGCCCCTGAATGCGATTGTCGGTTTCTCCAGTCTGATGGGAGAGACCGGGGACATGGAGGAAAAAAGGCAGTATATGGCGATTATCGAAGAAAACAATGACCTGCTGTTGCAGCTGATTTCCGACATACTGGATTTGTCCAAGATAGAGGCCGGGACATTTGACTTTGTGGAAAAAGAGCTGGACGTGAACGTACTATGTGAGGACATTGTGCGCTTCATGAAGATGAAGGCTAAACCGGGTGTGGAAGTTCTCTTCGACCATCATCTGCCGGAATGCCGGATTGTCAGTGACCGTAACCGTTTGAATCAGGTCATAGCCAACTTTGTCAACAATGCCATCAAGTTCACCACTGCGGGAAGTATACGTGTAGGATATGATAAGGTGGATGAAACTCATTTGCGTTTTTATGTGGCCGATACGGGCCTTGGCATTGAGCCGGAAATGCAGGCTCAGATATTCGACCGTTTTATAAAGCTGAATACGTTTGTGCATGGCACCGGCCTGGGGCTTTCTATCAGCAAGAGCATTATAGAGCAGTTGGGTGGCACAATCGGTGTGGACAGTGAACCGGGGAAAGGCTCATGCTTTTGGTTTGTGCTGCCGATTGTATAGTATGGAAATGTGCTAAAATACACACTCACCACAAATTATGCAGATTAACACAACTCAAAGCTCTTGATTATCAGAACTTCTAAAGATAATTTGTGCCAATCTGCGTAATTTGTGGTAAGTGATGATACCCTCCGGTTATAATCCGAATGAGAACTTATCGATGGATTGATATACCACACTTGCAATACTCAGTACCACAATACCCAGCGTGCAAATGGCCAGGCTGGCACGTGTATAGTTGTCACTGCGGAATGCTGCAATCGGCTCGTCGCTCTTGTTGATGTACATTGCCTTTACAATCTTCAGATAGTAATAAAGCGAGATGATTGTATTGATAAGGGCAATGAATACCAGCAGATGGAAGCCGCCTTCGAAAGCTGCCGCGAAGATGAAGAACTTCGAGAAGAAGCCCGCAAACGGCGGGATGCCTGCCAGAGAGAACAGTGCCAGTGTCATCAGGAACGCCAACTTCGGATTAGTGGTATACAGCCCGTTATAGTCTTCAAGTGTGAACTTGCCTGCCCGCAGTGCCACAATCGTGATAACGGTAAATACGGTAAGATTGGCAAACATATATATCAGCACGTAGTATACCAGCGACGTCATACCTTGTGCGCTTCCGCTGATGACACCCAGCATGATGTAACCTGCTTGCGAGATACTGGAGAAAGCCATCAACCGCTTCAGGTTCTGCTGGCGTAGGGCGAAGAGGTTGGCAATTGTGATGGAGGCGATGATAACCCAGTACAGCACTTCCTGCCATTGTTCCACCATTGGAGCGAATACCTTGATGAGAATAGCCATCAGCACGAAAGCGGCAGAGCCTTTAGAGATGACACTCAGATAGGCTGTCACCGTGCTTGGAGCACCTTCGTAAACGTCTGCTGTCCAAAGATGGAAAGGCACCAGTGATATTTTGAATCCCATGCCGGAGAAGAAGAATACGAATGCCATAATCTGCAACGGGTCGCCGGTGAGGCGTGCCGGTATGTCGGCAAAGTAGAGAGTGCCTACCGTACCGTAAATCAAAGATAATCCGTATAGCAGCAATCCGCTGGAGAACAGTGCCGTGAGAATATATTTGGCACCTGCCTCGGCAGAGTGGTGGCGGTATTTGTCGAAGGCAACCAGGGCTGCCATCGGGATGCTTGCCGTCTCCAGTCCGATGAAGAACATCAGGAAGTGTCCGGCGGAAATCATGAAGTACATACCCAGCAGGGTGGAAAGTGTCAGAATGTAGAACTCACCTTGTTTGATGGCAGTGTCCGGACGGCGCATCCATTCGTGGGCCATCAGGAATACAATCAGTGTACCTATACTGAGAATGGATTTCACGATGCTCTGTATCGGCTGGTTGTGATACATGCCGCCAAAGGCATCGGCCACAGGACCGGGGACGATGGTGATAAGTGTATGTATGGTCAGCAGAACAACTGGCAGCATTGTGTTCAGCACCGGTTTGCCGTCATTCTTGTGTGCATCCGGACTCATGAAGAGGTCGGCGACAAAAAGGATGACGATGACCAATATCAGCGAAAGCTCTTCTTTGAGCAGGAGGAATTGGGAATAATCCATATCTATTTACGATTTTACGATTTACGATTTACGATTGAAATTACTCTTGGGATTTACGATTTTACGATTTACGATTGAGGTTACTCTTGGGATTTACAAGTCATTTATCAATCGTAAATCGTCAAATCGTAAATAAATCAGTTATTGGCAGCACGCTGTCTCCAATCATGCCGCTAATCCACCATGGTGCCATACCGAGGGCGGCAACGCATGCGATGAGGATGATGACCGCTGTACGTTCGTCCCAGGTTGCATCGCTCAAGGTGAGGTGATGCTTGTTAGTGCAGGTGCCATAGAGAATCTTTCCTACCAGTCGCAGGATATAGACTGCCGTAATCACGATGGAGCTGCATGCAATGACCGTCCACACGCGGTGGAACGTATCGGGATGCTGGAACGAACCGGTGAAGATGGTCATTTCGGCAATGAAACCGCTGAGTCCGGGCAGTCCCAGATTGGCAAGACCGGCGATTACATAGCAGACAGCCAGAAAAGGCATAATCTTCATCAGACCGGAGAGTTCGCGGACGTCACGCGTATGGGTACGTCCGTATATCATACCGATAAGGGCGAAGAACAAGGCTGTCATCAGTCCGTGAGAGAGCATCTGCAGAACAGCACCCGTGCAAGCTGTCTGGTTCATCATCAGGATGGCGAACAACACCAGGCCGCAATGGCTGACGGAAGAGTAGGCATTGATATACTTCAAGTCGGTTTGTACACAAGCGGAGAATGCACCGTATACCACGGAGATTCCGGTAAGAACCAGGAATATCCATCCCAGTTCTTGTGCAGCTTCGGGCATCAGGTACATGGCTATGCGGAAACATCCGTAACCTCCCAGTTTCATCAATACACCGGCATGGAGCATGGATACGGCAGTCGGTGCGGAGGCGTGACCGTCGGGGCTCCATGTGTGGAACGGGAACAGAGCGCCCAGCACACCGAAACCGAGGAAGGTGAGCGGGAACCAGATACGTTGCTGTTCGATGGGAATATTGTGCATCTGTGCTATTTCCAATAGGTTCATAGAGGTGGCTCCGGCACCGTAGTAGATACCCAGGATACCGATAAGCAGGAAGGCGGAGCCGCCCATCAGCATCAGTGTCAGCTTCATGGCGGAGTACTCCTTGCGTCCCGACCCCCATACACCGATAAGCAGATACATGGGAATGAGGGCAACCTCGTAGAACATGAACATGGTGAACAGGTCTATCGAGATGAAGAACCCGAACACACCGATGGAGAGGAAGGTGAACCAAAGGAAATATTCTTTAGTCAGCGGTTGCAGCCTCCAGGAGGCGAATGTTCCGGTAAAGACAATGATGGCCGAAAGCAGCAGCATGGCTACCGAAATACCGTCTACTCCTACCGAATAGTGGATGTTGAGTGCAGGATACCAGACCATGTCGGCACGGAACAGCATTTCATCCGTGGCACCAGCGTGGCGTGCATTGAGGTACATCACGGTCAATGCTGCAGAAAGAACCAGCAGAGCCGATGCACCGGTCACCATCACCGCGCGTATTTGTACGATGTTGCGGCTGAGCCAAAGACCCAGCAACATCAGCAAGGGGATGAGTACGAATAATGATAAAAAGTTCATCTTTATATTTACGATTTAACGATTTACGATTTACGATTGAAAAATCTCGGGTTATAGCAATAGTAGCAGTATCAGTGCCAGCGTGCCCAGCAGGAATACAAATGTATATTGCTGGATGCGTCCGCTTTGCAGGCCGCGTATCTCTTCACTGGTAGCTTCAGCCCCCCAGGCAAGGAAGTTGAAGAAACCGTCGACCACGTGGCGGTCCCACCATGCAATGGGGTGGCAGATGCAGCCGAAGATGATGCGGTGGGTGATGAACTGGTAGACCTCGTCCAGATAGAAGCGGTGGTAAGCTGCTGTCCACAAGCCTTTGAAACGGTGTGCCAATGTATCGGCAACGGGTTGCCGGCTACCTGCATAGATGTAGGTGGCAATGGCTATGGAAACCACCGCTACGGCGATACTTGTACCTGCCACACTCCAATCCAGATGGATGTTATATGCTTCACCGTTGGAACTGATGAAGTGTCCGAAAGGAATGAAACCGGCAACTATCGTAACCACAGCAAGGAGCATCAGGGGCAGGGTCATCGCCAGAGGACTCTCGTGGGGGTGAGGCATGTGGCTGTCGCCCCCATCGCTTGCCGACTTTTGTCCCGGCTCAGAGCCGGCCCAAAAGATACCATAATAAAGACGGAACATATAGAATGCTGTCATACCTGCAATCACTGTCATAATCCATCCCATGATGGGGCTGAACTGGAAGCATGCCGTCAGGATTTCATCTTTGGAGAAGAATCCGGAGAACGGAGGAATACCTGCAATGGCAAGGCAGGCGATGAGGAACGTGATATGTGTAATGGGCATATACTTCCGCAGTCCGCCCATGGCAGACATCTCGTTGCTGTGTACGGCATGGATGATGCTACCCGCTCCGAGGAACAGCAATGCCTTGAACATGGCGTGTGTGAACAAGTGGAACATGCCTGCCATGTAGCCCAGTCCCCCTTCGTGTGGGTTGGCTGATGTACATACACCCAGCGCCACCATCATGAAACCGATTTGGGAGATGGTGGAGAATGCCAGTACACGCTTGATGTCACTCTGCACACATGCCACACTGGCGGCATAGAATGCCGTGAAGGCTCCTACGTATGCCACGATGTGCAGCACGCTGGGAGCATATTCTATGAACAACGGGAACATGCGTGCCACCAGATAGACACCTGCAACCACCATCGTGGCGGCATGAATCAGTGCACTGACCGGCGTAGGACCTTCCATGGCATCGGGCAGCCAGATGTGCAACGGGAACATGGCACTCTTTCCGGCACCACCGATGAACATCAGTCCCAAGGCAAGCGGAATCATTGCCGCACCGCCCTTTGCCAGCGCCATCTCATTAGGGCTGAAGGTGTATGTACCGGCATAATACCCATAGACGAGGATACCTATAAGGAATCCCAGGTCAGCAAAACGGGTCACGATAAAAGCCTTCTTCGAAGCGGCAATAGCCGCCGGCTTCGTATAATAGAAACCAATCAGCAGATAGGAGGACACGCCCACCAACTCCCAGAACAGATACATCTGGAAGATATTCGTTGCTACTACCAGTCCGAGCATGGACATGGTGAAGAGCGACAGGAAGGCGTAGTAACGCTGGAAACCGCGTTCGCCCTTCATGTAGCCGAAAGAGTATATGTGTACCAGCAGCGAAACGGTACTGATGACCACGAGCATCATAACCGAAATCGGGTCGAGTAGGATACCCATGTCGATACTGAGGCTTTCTGTGAAAGGCAGCCATTTGAAGTTATAGGGCATTAGCGCCTCGTACGTACCATCGGCAAGGCGGGGAGCGCTGAAGTACATTCCTGCGGTGAGATAGGAAAGCACTGCGACCACACTCAGTGCCGCAGTTCCGATAAGGCCGGCAGTGTGGTGTGACATCCATTTACCTCCAAGTCCCAGAGCGAGGAAAGAGAGGAAAGGGAGTAGAAGGATTAATATTGTATATTCCATATATACTATGTTTATCAATTATTACTATTCAAGAAACATCGCTTGGCGATTCTTGCTCTTACCACTTCATCTCATCCAGTTTGTTCACCTGGATACTGCGGATGTTACGGTAGATGTTAATCATGATGGCAATGGCTACAGCCGTTTCGGCCGCCGAGATGGCGATGGAGAATAAAGAGAAGAAATATCCTTCCAGTCCTCCGGGGAATAGGAAACGGTTGAACACCGCAAAGTTGATGTCCGTGGCATTCAGAATCAGCTCGATGCTGATAAGTATCGCCAGCGTGTTGCGGCGGGTGAAGAACCCATAGATGCCTGCGAAAAACATGATAGCCGAAACTATCAGATAATATTCCATGTGTATCATAATTCTTATCTTTTACGTGCTATTAATAATCCACCTACGATACATGCCAATAACAAGATGCTGACAGCTTCGAAGGGAAGCAGATAACCATACTTGTCACCGCTCAGCATGTGGTGACCGATGGTCTTGATGTTGACCTCCAAAGGTTCCACGTCGGTGGTGGCAATGAACTTATGCTTCAAAGTGATGAATACTACGATGATGGCACCGCCCACGGTGGCACCCAGTCCGGCAAGGAACCTGCTACGCTTTAACTTCTCGATGACATCGCCTTCGCCACTGGTAAGCAGTATGGAGAAGACGTAGAGCACTACGATACCGCCGGCATAGACCATAATCTGCACGGAACCGAGGAAGGTGTAACCCAGCAGAAAGTAGATGCCTGCCGTACCGAAAAGCACGAACAGCAGGTAGGTGGCCGAGCGCACCATGCGGTGGGTCGTTACCGTCAAGATGGAAAATACGGTGATAAAGGCCGCAAGGAAGTAGAATACTACTGTTTCAAGAGTTATTTCCATGTTGTTTAATTACAAGTTACTATTAACGAATTACTTTGTTGTCTCTTCTTTGGGAGCAGCGGGTTTCTTTTTTTCTTCTACATGGCTGCCCGGACGGTTCAGCGTCATGACCAGTTTCGTGCGGTCAAACACTGCATGCTCAAAATCCTGGTCGAACGTGATGGCATCGTGAGGGCAGGCATTCACACAGAGTTGGCAGAACATGCACGAACCGAGGTCGTATTCGTACTTAACCAATATCTTCTTTTTCTTGCCGTCTTCCGTTTCAACCATCTCGCCGGTCACCTTGATAGTGTCGTTGGGACAAGCCATCTGGCACAAACCGCAAGCTACACACCGATGTTCATTTTTATCATTATGGGGCATGGTCAGCGTGCCACGGAAACGGTCGGAGAGTTTCAATGTCGAGCGGTTTTCCGGATATTGTTCGGTAGTCTTTCGTCGGCAGAATACGGTCATGGTTGTCTTCATACCCGTCAGCAGAGAAGTGACGCCGTGTATGAGTCCGCCGATATAAGAGTTCTTTTCTTTCATTACTTTTGCCTTTATTAAAATTATCCGCAAGGAAATCTTGCTCCGGCGCTACGCCGGTTAGAAATGCAATTTAAATACTACAATTAATACCATCAAAATCAAGTTCACCATAGAGATGGGTACCAGGTACTTCCACTCCAGATTCAGAATCTGGTCAATACGCAGGCGGGGGAAGGTCCACTTTATCCACATCAGCAGGAAGACTACGAAGAAGGCCTTTCCGAAGAACCATACAAATCCCGGAATGTAATCCATCACTGCGTTGAAGCCGTCCAGGCCTACGATGTGTAGCGGCATCCAGCCTCCCAGGAAGATGGTGGCTGCCACGGAGGCTACGATAAACAGATTCAAATATTCTGCCAGATAGAAGAATCCGAAGCCCATACCGCTGTATTCCGTATGGTATCCGGCAGTCAACTCGCTTTCGGCTTCGGGCAAGTCGAAGGGACCGCGGTTGGTTTCCGCATTTCCGGCAATGAGGTAGATGATGAAGGCTATCAATGCAGGGATATGTCCCTTGAAGATGAACCAGCCGTCAGCTTGTCCTTCTACTATTTCGGAGAACTGCATGGTTCCCATCAACACTACCATTGTCAGTATGCTCAATCCGCAGGACAACTCGTAGCTGATAATCTGCGCACCGCTTCGCATGGCTCCAATCAGCGAGAATTTATTGTTGGAACTCCAGCCTGCCAGCAGGATACCCACTACGCCGATACTCGATGCAGCCAGCAGGAAGAACACTCCTACATTGAAGTCCAATACCTCCAATCCCTTGTTGATGGGCAGGCAGGCAAATGTCAGGAAAGAAGCGATGATTACCATGAACGGTGCCAGATTGTAGAGGAACCGGTCAGAGAATTTCAAATCAATGATTTCCTTTGTCAACATCTTGATGACGTCGCAGGGCACTTGGAGCAATCCCCATTTCCCCACGCGCATCGGACCGAGGCGGCATTGGAAGAAGGCGCATATTTTACGCTCCATGTAAATCAGGATGATGGCAAGCACGGCATACATCAAGATGATGCATACGCCAATCACCACGCATTCGAGGAATATTGCCAGACCTTCCGGCATCAGGGAAGTCAGCATCTGGTGTATCCAGTTGGTTACTATACTAAAGTCAAACACGTTGTTCATTTACTATTTACAATTTACTATTTACAATTTACGAGGCGCTTTTTGATTTACAATTCACAATGTACAATTTATAATTTGGCTGCGCTGTAATTCCGCATGGTAAATTGTAAATTGTCAAATCGTAAATCCTTTTATCTGTCAATATCTGGTACTACATAATCCAATGTTCCGCCAATGGCAATAAGGTCGGCGATTTTAGCTCCGCGGCAAATCGTATTTACGGTCGATACCAATGGCAAGCCCGTACTGCGGAAATGCAGGCGGTAAGGCATCTTGTCGCCGTGGCTTTCGAGGAAGACGCCGAACTCACCGCGGCTACCTTCTACGGCTGCATAATAAGTGCCTTCCGGTACGCGGATAATAGGTTTCATCTTTTCCTGGTAGGCTCCTTCCGGGATGTTGTCTATCAGTTGCTCGATAATCTTCAGGCTCTCCAGAATTTCATCCATACGGATAAGGTAGCGTGCCCATGAATCGCCTTCGGTGCGGATGATTTCTTTAAAGTCCACCTTGTCATATACGGCATATGGCATACGCTTACGCACGTCGCAGGCCCATCCGCTGGCGCGTCCGGTGCCTCCGGTAGCTCCAAAGGCGATGGCATCTTCCCGTGAGAGTATACCCACACCTTTCAGACGTTGCTGGGCAATGATGTTCCCGGTGAATACGTCGTGATATTCGTGTAGGATACCGCGGAGGTAGGGGATAAACTCCTTCACTTTCTTTACGAAGCCGGGAGCAATGTCTGCCTGCACGCCACCGATGGTGTTGTAGTTCATGATGAGGCGTCCGCCGCAAGTTTCCTCAAAGATGTCGAGTATCTTTTCGCGGTCGCGGAAACCGTAGAAGAAGGCCGTTAATGCACCCAGGTCCATAGCAAGACAAGAATAGAACAGCAGGTGAGAGTCTATTCGCTGCAACTCGTCCATGATGGTACGTATGTACTGCACGCGTTCGCTTACTTCCACGCCCATTGCCTTTTCGATACACATGCACAAGGCATGGCGGTTCTGGTGTGCGCCCAGGTAGTCCAGACGGTCGGTCAGAGCCAAGGTCTGCGGATAGGTCAGGCTTTCGCACATCTTCTCGATACCCCGGTGGATGTAGCCGCAGTTGGCATCAATCTTGTCGATGATTTCACCCTCCAATGATACACGGAAGCGCATTACGCCGTGGGTGGCCGGATGTTGGGGACCGATGTTCACCACATATTCCTCATCACCGAAAAGTTGCATCTCCTTATTCTTGATGCTACCGTCGGGATTCAGCTCCAATTCCATGGTAGTGTCCACCGTTTCTTCGTTGTCCATACGCAACGGATTATCTTTTTCCGGCTCATTGTCTTTACGCATGGGATAGCCTACCCAGTCATTGCGCAGATAGAGTCGGCGCATATCCGGATGACCGATGAAAACGATGCCGTAAAAGTCGTAGACTTCGCGCTCGTTGAAATCCGCAGCTTTCCAGATATCGCTGACGGAAGGAAGTTCGGGATGTTCCCGGTTTAGAGTGGCGGTGCGTACCGCTATCCGTTCGCCGGTAACAGTAGATTCCAACAGATAGACTACACCGAGTCCGCGGGGGGTGTCCGGTGCGTCTTTCTCGTCGGGTATTCCCCAATCCATACCGCTGAGGCATTCCAGGAAGTCCATTTGTTTCTCTTTCCGCAGACGCAGCATTTCGTCGTGCAGGACTGAGGGCTCTATGTATTTTATTTCCATATTTTTAAGTACTGATTAGTGGTTCTCTTCTTTTCTGTTTACTCCACCGAAGTATTTCTCTATTTTCACTTTACGCTGCAATTGCATCATGCCGTAGTAGAATGCTTCCGGACGCGGAGGGCAACCGGGAATGTAGACATCCACCGGCAGAATCTTGTCCACACCGTTCACCACGTGATAGGATTTCTTGAACGGGCCTCCGCTGACGGCACAGCCGCCTACGGCTACTACATATTTCGGATCGGCCATCTGGTCGTAAAGACGTTTCAGAACGGGAGCCATCTTGTTGGTTATTGTTCCGCAAACCATAATCATGTCTGCCTGGCGCGGACTGGCACGGGCTACCTCGAACCCGAAGCGCGCCATATCGTAGCGGGCTGCGCCGAGGGCCATGAATTCGATACCGCAACAGCTGGTTGCAAACGTAAGAGGCCACAGTGAGTTGCTGCGTCCCCAGTTGACGAAATCGTCCAGTACGCCAAGGGCGACATTGGCGCCTCCGGCATTAAGTTCCCGAACCAGTTTCTCCAACGTTTCGTTGTCTGTAAACTCCTCATAAGGGATAGATTTAATTTTCGGTTTCTTTGTTACTTCCATTCCAAAGCTCCTTTCCTCCAGGCATAAGCAAGGCCCAGAATCAATATAATCAGGAAAAATAAAACACTGAAAAGTCCTGCCACGCCAAGTTCGCGGGTGATGACTGCCCAAGGGAACAGAAATACCGTTTCCACTTCGAACATCAGGAACAAGATGGCAAACAGATAGTAACCTACCCGGAATTGCATCCACGATTTACCGCGGGTAGGGATACCACACTCGTACGGCTCCATCTTCTGTGCATTGTACGAACGGGGTGCTATCGCATTGGAGAGCGCGATGACGATACCCACGAAAGCGATTGCCGTCAATAAGACGACCACTAACAAAGTAAAGTTCATAAACCTGATAAGATTTTAGATATATAATAATAGATACATCGCACCGGAGGACAAAACCTCTGATTTGTTGTCCGGCGAGGTCAGGGGCAAGCGTCTGCGCTTGCAGGCCTTCTAAATGATAATCTTTCTTAGCCCGAACACGTAATAATTCGCGTCGGGTACGGGATGAGGAGACAGATTCAACAAACGGTCGCATTCCGGTGCATAGGCATGCTGCTGCATCTTGTAGATGTACATGCGCAGGAGTACGCTTTTGTTGGTTGGTACTTGCGTATGGTCCACATGTTCTATGCAGAGGGAGTTTGGTGAAAACAAGTCGTAGAACTTCTGGACTGCTTGTTGGGTGGTAGGAGCTTGTGACAGCGTACAGCATTCTGCTTGTCGGGTGGCAGGAACGCACAAAATATCTGCAGCTCCGGTTGCACTGTCGTGCAATAGGGCTGCAAAGATTATGATTAAACAGTATTTAATGCATTGCTTCATACCACAATTCTCTCTTTCAAGGACGCAAAGATATAATAAGTATTGTTCAATTTGCTATCCCCGCATAACAAAAAATGATTATTTTTACACTTTTTATCCTAAATCAATTCCGTTTCCAGAAATCCGGTGTGAAAAGCAGCAGTACGGTAAATAACTCAAGACGACCCAGAAGCATTAAAAAGGATAACAGCCATTTAGCTGCATCGGGCAGGGCATTCCACGAATAGGCAGGTCCGGTTTCACCCAATCCGGGTCCCATATTACCGATACTGGAAATGACGCAGCCCATTGATTCTTCAGCCCCGACACCCATAGTCATCATGAGCAGTGTGCCGATGACTATAATGGAGATATAAATAAAACAAAAGGCCAGTACGGTGGAGACAATGGAGGGAGAGATTACCTGCTTGTTTATCCGTACCGGAAGTATGGCATTGGGGTGTAGGATGTGTTTGAACTCGTTTCGTGAGACTTTGGTAAGAATTACCATACGTATACACTTCAAGCCTCCGGTGGTACTGCCTGCACACGCTCCCATCAGCATGATGATGGTAAGCAGCCCCCACAAGACGGGTGTCCATTGCATATAGTCATCTGTCGCAAAACCGGTGGAGGTCTGGAGGGAGATTACCTGGAACAAGGATTTGCGGAAGGATTCTTCCATCCCCATGGGACTGGTATAGTAAAGCACGATGGCTATGACGGCAGTGAAGAGCACAACTGAACCGAAATAGAATTTCAGCTCGGCATTGCCGATGAACTTCTTGAATTTCCGGTTGACGAACAATAATAGCAAGGTGAAGTTGATGCCGGAGATAAACATGAAAATGGAGATGACATATTCTATATAAGGAGATTTGTAGTAGGCAACGCTGGCCTGCTTGGTGGAGAAGCCACCGGTACCGGTAGTGGCAAATGCATGGCAGATACTGTCGAACCAGTCCATACCTCCAAGCATCAGCAGGCCGACAAGCAGAGCGGTTATGCCGGCATAGATACTCCAAATCCATTTGGCGGTGATACCGATACGGGGATGAACCTTGTCATGTGTAGGGCCGCTTGCCTCGGCGGTGAACACCTGCAGGCCACTGACTCCGAAGATGGGAAGCACTGCAATGGTGAACATGATGATTCCCAAGCCGCCAATCCACTGTGTCATACTGCGCCAGAACAGTATTCCATGAGGAAGTGACTCGATGTCGTCCAAGATGGTGGCACCCGTACTGCTGAAACCGGACATGGTTTCGAAGAATGCATTGGCAATGTCGGGTATGTATCCACCTATATAGAAAGGCAGCATTCCGAAAAGAGAGAATGCCACCCAGGCAAAGCTGACCAGTACATATCCGTCACGGCGCGTCAGTTGCCGTTCACCTCCCTTGCCGAGAGCCGCCAGCAATAAGCCTACCCCTGCTGTGATGCCTCCTGCTTTCCAGAAGTCGAGCATATCGCTTTCTCTGTAGTAGAAGGACACGCCCGAACAGACCAGAAACATGACTGTTTCCAGCAATAGCAGAATACCGATAATCCGTATGATTGTCTTGAAGTTAATCATTTACCAACTACTCATTCTCAATTAGTTAAAGTATTTTTCGATTTTCTTAATCATCATGTTCAGGCAGAATACCACTACATGGTCACCCGGCTGTATCAGGGTGTTACCCATAACCACAACGCCTTCCCCCTGGCGGATAAGTCCGCCGATGGTGGCTCCTTTCGGGAGGCCGAGGTCTTTTACCGGATGTTTGGTAATCTTCGAGCCAGCCTTAACGGTAAACTCCGCTACATCGGCATTGGCAAAGGTCAGGCATTTCACGTTGCTGACGTCCGCATCCAGCATCATCTGGTAGATGTGGCTGGCAGCAATCATCTTTTTGTTGATGACGGTGCCGATGTCAAGGCTTTCGGCCATGCCTATGTAGTCGATGTTCTCCACTTCCGCTACGGTTTTGCTGACTCCCATGCGTTTGGCGGCAAGGCAGGCCAGGATATTAGTCTCCGAGTTGCCGGTCAAGGCAACGAAGGCTTCCGTATTTTTCAGTCCCTCTTCCACAAGCAGGTCCATATCCCGTCCGTCGCCATTGATAATCATGGTACGGTCGTCAAGCAGCTCGGTCAGGCGGTTGCAGCGGTTCAGGTCGTTGTCCACGATTTTCACCTGCATGTAGTCCGGGACATATTGGGCGGTTCGTACGGCAATCCGGCTTCCACCCATAATCATCACGTTGCGCACATCGGCATAATCTTCCTTGCCGGCTATTTTGCGGATGTAGGGGACGTATTTTCGTGTGGTGGTGAAGTATACGATGTCATGTAGCTTGATGGTATCGTCACCACGGGGAATCAGTGTTTCGCTTCCCCGTTTGATGGCTACCACGTGATAGGGCAGCTCCGGTCCGCCCAACTCATGGAGGGGGATGTTCAGTATCTCGGCTTTTTCGCGCATCTTGGTGCCTATCAGTATCAAGGCTCCTCCGCAGAATTCCCACCATTGGCGTACCCAGCTCATGCGGATGGAGGACACGATTTCCTTGGCGGCAAGCATTTCCGGGTAGATGAGTGAGTCGACACCCAGCTTCTGGAAAAATTCCTTGTTTTTGGGCAGCAGGTATTCGTAGTTGTCAATACGGGCTACGGTCTTCTGTGCTCCCAGATTGTTGGCAAGCATGCATGCGGTCATGTTCCGGCTTTCATCGGGGGTGACGGCTATGAACAAGTCGGCTTCTCCCACTCCCACTTCTTTCAAGCCTTTTATGGAGGTAGGGGAGGCTGTAGCCGTCATCAAGTCGAAGTTGGAGTTCAGTGTGCTCAACTTCTCTTCGTTGTCGTCCATCAGAATGATGTCCTGCTTCTCGCGGGACAGCAATTTGGCCAAGTGTGTGCCTACTGCGCCGGCACCTGCAATAATTATTTTCACTTTTAATTCGTTGATAGTTGATAATTAATAGTTGACCTATGGGGTAAATGTTCAAACTGTCAATTTTCAACTATCAATTATCAATTGATTATAGATTCCTTCTTCGTCCATTCCGCAAAGATGATGCAACTCTTGTATGGTGCCGTGTTCTATGAAGGCATCGGGTACACCGATACGTCTGATACGGGGAATATAGTCATTGTCCGCCATGAACTCCAGTACGGCACTGCCCATTCCTCCTTTTTTGACGCCGTCTTCTATGGTGACGACATGCTGGAAGTTGAGTCCCACCTCGTGCAGCAGGGCTTCGTCGAGCGGCTTGAGAAAACGCAGGTCGTAGTGGGCTATGGAGATTCCTTTGTCCTTCTCCGCACGCTCTATGGCACGTGCGGCCACGTTGCCTATGGGGCCGAGGGTGATGACTGCCAGGTCTTTGCCTTCTTTCAGTCTGCGCCCTTTGCCTACGGGGATTTCTTCCAGCGGACATTTCCAATCCAGCAATACGCCGCGTCCGCGGGGATAGCGGATGACGAACGGACCTTGGTCCGGCAACTGTGCCGTGTACATCAGGCGGCGCAATTCATGTTCGTCCATCGGTGAAGATATGGTCAGGTTGGGAATCGGACGGAAATAGGCCAGGTCGAAAACTCCGTGGTGTGTCGGTCCGTCTTCTCCTACCAGTCCGGCGCGGTCCAGGCAAAGTACGACGGGGAGGCGGAGCAGGGCGATGTCATGGATGACATTATCGTATGCCCGCTGCATGAAGGAGGAGTAGATGTTGCAGAAAGGTTGCATTCCTTCTTTAGCCATGCCGCCCGAGAAAGTGGCTGCATGCCCTTCGGCAATACCCACATCGAAGGCACGGTCGGGCATGGTGTCCATCAGCTTGTTCATGGAGCAGCCGGTGGGCATGGCGGGGGTTACTCCGACGATTTTCGGATTTTCCTTTGCCAGTTCTACCAGCGTTTCCCCAAACACGTCCTGGAAAAGCGGAGGCAAATTGCTGGTGTCCACCTTGAGGCGTTCTCCGGTTTCCGGATCGAACTTGCCCGGTGCATGCCAGATATCGGGATTCTTCTCGGCAGGTTCGAATCCTTTTCCTTTTACAGTGTGCAGATGCAGTATTTTCGGTCCCTGCATATCTTTAATGTCCCGTAGGACACGGGCTATGTTTTTCACATCGTGTCCGTTGATAGGGCCGAAGTAGCGGATGTTCATCCCTTCAAAGATATTCTGCTGCTGGGCGGCCATTGATTTCAGACTGTTGGCGAAGCGAATCAGCGCTTTGCGGCGGTCCTCGTTCAAAAGTCCCATTTTGAACAGCAGTCTGGATGTCTTGAAGCGCAGCTGGTTATAGCGGTTGCTGGTAGTCAAGTTGAAAAGGTACTGCTTCATGCCGCCTACACTTCTGTCTATCGACATATCATTGTCGTTGAGAATGATAAGAAGGTTGTTAGGGGTAGACGAAGCGTTGTTCAGTCCTTCGAAAGCCAGGCCGCCGCTCATGCTTCCATCACCGATGACGGCGACCACATGGCGGTCTTTCTCGCCTTTTTCGGCAGCGGCAACAGCCATGCCAAGAGCGGCGGAGATTGAATTTGACGCATGTCCGCAGGTGAATGTGTCATAATCGCTTTCCTCTGGTGAGGGAAAAGGACGAACTCCCTTGAATTTACGGTTGGTGGAGAATGCTTCACGGCGTCCGGTCAGTATCTTGTGCCCGTACGCCTGATGGCCTACATCCCAGACTATGCGGTCGTACGGAGTATTGAATACGTAGTGCAGGGCAACGGTCAGCTCTACCGTGCCCAGACTGGCTGCGAAATGTCCGGGGTTGCACGAAACCTCTTTTATAATGTCTTGCCTCAATTCTTTACAGACTTCAGGAAGCTCTTCTACGCTGAGTTGGCGTAAATCCTTGGGAAATGTAATGGTGTTAAGCAAGTTATATGTTGTTGGTTCTGTTCTCATTTCTAATCTGAAGATTACAAAATGCAAAAATAGCAAAAGAAAACGGATGGCGGGAAGTTTTAGAAGGAAAAAAAGCCTCTTTTGTTCACTTCTGTTTTTACTTTCTCTTTGCATACGCCACATTTCTCGTTCCGCCTGCCTATAGTTAAGGGAAAAGATGCCTGATATTAAATCGTTCCTCCATGGAGAAAATATTGTTCCATCCTGTAGAAAAAATCGTTCCACCATGGTGGAACGATTTTTTCTACATATAGGAATGATTTAGTGTTAGTAGACAAGGATATTAATCCTTCCAAAGATTGACTTTTATTCTCGCACGTGACCGTCTGTGATAAGAGCTGCTCTACACTTGATGTTTGTTGAAAAATGCAATTTTATAAATTATTTATTGCAACTTTTTAGAAGCTTTGGTTGTTGTTGATATAATATTATATATATTGCGAAGTGGAATATGTCCTGTTTATCAATATGTTATACAATTCTGAATTGTATGTGATGGTATTCTTGGTTGTAATATGTGTCGGAATGGGGTGTAGTCACGAATTGTTAAATGAATAAACAATGAATGATATGAAGAAAAAGCTTGACTTTAAAGTTTTGGCTATTATGGGCGTAGTGGTTTTTCCGCTTGCGGTTCTGATAGCGATCTGTTCAACCCGGAAAAGGCGGCAGCTAAGAAAGAGGCACAGTATGCATCGGCTTTTGTGCAGAGGTATGGAGAAATTGCAGTTGATCAGGATTGGGGATTTGGGGTAACACCGACAACGCGTGTTGCTAACACTAATAGCAATCAATGGAAAGATTTTACGGAAGTACCGGGGAGTGTTACGGCTACAGAAAAAGAAGTGGTTACGGAATGGTTTAAAACATATCGGAATCCACAATCCATTGGGGGGGATTGGACCGACTTTTTTGTTCAACATGTAAGTGGCTCACACTCTAATATGGATTTTTTGGTTGCGGCATCAGATGACCATATCAATAATTTTAATGCTACTGAGGGGGCTATAATGCTAATGCAGAATAGTGGAACGTCTTCTTTTGGCTATAGGGCTTCTCTGGATGGTAAAATGCACTATAATTATACTATACAATATATTGAGGGTGCTTATTATGTGGGATTTGACTTTGAAGCTACCGGACAGAACCCAAATCAACAAGTGGCTGCAGATGGGTATTATAGTGATTGGATTGTGAAGATCTCTCCGGCCGTATATACGAATGCGTACAGAATCATAGCAGAAGACCTTGGAGACAGTGATGATTTTGACTTCAACGATGTCGTGTTTGATGTAGCGACCAATGGAGGAGCAACTATCATTACCCTGCAGGCTGCGGGTGGTACTTTGCCTTTGTATATTGAGGTGGGCGGTGATAGCCGTGAAGTTCATGGACTCTTTGGCGTTTCTAATACTACAATGGTAAATATAGGTGCTGGGGCAACTAAGGCTCCGGTGATGTACAGAGTTGACGGTACCGGTGCCGTAAATATCAAAGTGGAAGGTCAAAATGCTGAAGTATATACACTGAAAGCGGAGATAGGCAAAGCGCCGCAGAAGATACGTGTAGAGACAAGATATGAATGGACTGCTGAACGTCAGGATATTAATGATAAATATCCAGGTTTTGCAGATTGGGTGGCTGATCCTACGGCTAATTGGTATTAATAGAATATATAGTATTTTTATTTAAGGCAGATGATATAATGAAAGGTTATATCACCTGCCTTTTTATGTTTCGACCGTTATATATTGAAATTTACTATCTTTGTGGCGTAGCAAGCAGTTGGTACATCATTTTTTTCGAGAAAGTGAATGGTTTATTTATTCCGAGCTTATGAATCTTTATACGCCTGTAGAAGTAGTTTCCAGTATGCCCCTTCTTTCGCAAGAGAATAATCTGTTGCTGATGGGTTCTTGTTTTGCGTCCGAGATGGGGCAAAGGCTGGCGGATGCCAAGTTCCGTTGTGACGTCAATCCTTATGGTGTGCTTTATAATCCGTTTTCCATTTCTGCGGCATTGCGTGAAATCATTGCGGGCAGATGCTACAATGAAAACGATATTTTCCTCTTTCATGAACTTTGGCACAGTGCCATGCATCATGGTAGCTTTTCCTCAGTCTCTGCAGAGGAAACATTGGCAGGTATTAACGGGCGTTTGAAAAGCGCCCATGAAAGGCTGGACCGGTTGGATTGTCTGTTGCTGACTTTCGGCTCTGCCTGGGTTTATGAAAATGAAAAGACGGGAACTGTAGTTGCCAACTGTCATAAGCAACCTGAGTCCTGCTTTACCCGCCGTATGCTTTCTGTCAGTGAAATAGTATCTGACTACACCTCTTTGCTTTCCGGCTTGCTGGCGCGGATTCCCCGGTTGAAAGTATTGTTCACCGTCAGCCCCATCCGCCACGTGCGTGACGGAATGCATGCCAACCAGCTCAGTAAAGCTACCTTGCTGCTTGCCGTGAACCAGTTGCAAGCCACTTTCCCGGAACATGTTTTCTATTTTCCGGCTTATGAGTTGCTGCTCGACGAGCTTCGTGACTATCGCTTCTATGCAGAAGACATGGTGCATCCTTCCGAAACGGCCATTCGCTATGTCTGGGAACGGTTTACCCGGTCGTGTATCTCTGCCGATGCGTTACGGATTATGGAAGAAAGTGAAAATATCCGTAAGATGTTGTCACATAAGCCATTTTATCCCGCTTCAGAAGAGTATAAGCGTTTTTTAGGACAAATTGTGTTAAAAATAGACCAACTTAACAGAAAATACCCGTACTTAGATTTCCAAAAAGAGAGAGAAATATGTCGTATTCGATTGAAAGCATAACTGAAAGTATTGGCGCACGGCGTATGGGAAACGCGCCGGCTACCATAGACTGGCTGCTCACTGACAGCCGTTCCCTGAATTTTCCTGAGGAAACATTATTCTTTGCCTTGACCACCAAGAGAAATGACGGTGCGCGCTATATTGCAGATTTATATGCCCGTGGAGTACGTAATTTTGTGCTTAGCGAAGAAAGCTTTAGATTAATGGACAATGGACAATTGACTATTGACAATGCTATGCAGCGTGATGATGCGCAGTCAATTGTCAATTATCTCATTGTTCCCAACCCGCTGAAAGCCTTGCAAAAACTGGCGGAACAGCATCGGAACCGGTTCCAGATACCGGTCATCGGTATTACGGGAAGCAACGGTAAGACTGTTGTGAAGGAATGGCTGCACCAGTTGCTCAGTCCGGAACGTGCCATTATCCGTTCTCCCCGCAGTTATAACTCCCAGATTGGAGTGCCTTTGTCTGTGTGGCAGATGAACGAACAGTCCGAACTTGCTATTTTTGAAGCCGGTATTTCCGAGCCGGGGGAAATGCGTGCTTTGCAGAACATCATCAAGCCTACCATAGGTATCCTGACCAATATAGGAGGGGCTCACCAGGAAAATTTCTTCTCGTTGCAGGAGAAATGCATGGAGAAGCTGACGCTTTTCAAGAATTGTGATGTAGTGATTTATAATGGTGACGATGAGTTCGTCAGCAACTGTGTGGCGAAGTCCATGCTGTCTGCACGTGAGATTGCGTGGAGCCGGAAAGATATGGAACGTCCTCTATATATAAGTAAGGTGGAGAAACGGGATGACTGTACTGTCATTTCCTATCGCTATCTGGATATGGATAATACGTTTACTCTACCGTTCATAGATGATGCTTCCATCGAGAATTCGCTGAACTGCCTGGCCGCATGCCTCTATCTGATGCTTCCTGCCGAACAGATTACAGAACGTATGGCAAGGCTAGAACCCATCGCCATGCGGCTGGAAGTCAAGGAGGGAAAAAACAACTGTCTGTTGATTAACGACAGTTATAATTCTGACCTTGGCTCATTGGATATTGCACTCGATTTTCTTTACCGCCGTTCGCAAAGTAAGGGATTGAGGCGGACTTTGGTTCTTTCGGATATATTGGAGACCGGTCAGAACACGCCGACACTTTACCGACAAGTGGCACAGCTGGTAAACAGCCGTGGCATTGAACGCATCATAGGTGTAGGAAATGAAATATCTTCCTGCGCTGCACGCTTTAATATAGAGAAGACCTTTTATCCGGATACAGCGGCCTTGATACGTGCCATTCAGCGTGGGGAACTTCGCCTTGAAAACGAAATAATTCTGATTAAGGGTGCACGTAAGTTCGGTTTTGACTCCTTGACGGAAGTATTGGAGAAGAAGGTGCACGAAACCATTCTGGAGGTTAATCTTGGAGCGATGATTGCCAATCTGAACTATTATCGTGGCAAGCTGAAGCCGGAAACAAAGATGGTCTGCATGGTGAAAGCCTCCGCTTACGGTGCAGGTTCTTACGAGATAGCCAAGACCTTGCAGGAACATCATGTCGATTATCTTGCCGTGGCGGTTGCCGACGAAGGCTCCGAACTCCGTAAAGCGGGCATCACTGCGAACATCATTATCATGAATCCTGAGATGACTGCTTTCAAGACCATGTTTGATTACAAGCTGGAACCCGAAGTATATAGCTTCCATCTGCTGGACGCTTTGATTAAAGAAGCGGAAAAGGAAGGTATCACAAACTTCCCCATCCACATAAAGCTGGATACCGGTATGCACCGCCTGGGGTTTGCTCCGGAGGACATGCCCCGGCTGATAGAGCGGCTGAAGGGACAGAATGCCGTGATTGCCCGTTCCGTCTTCTCGCATTTGGTAGGGAGCGATTCGCAACAATTCGACAGTTTTACACGCCGGCAGATAGAAATGTTCGAGAAAGCGTCCATGGAATTGCAGGAGGCTTTTCCGCATAAGATACTTCGCCATATCTGCAATTCCGCAGGTATCGAGCGTTTCCCCGGGGCGCAATTCGATATGGTGCGCCTGGGTATCGGCCTCTATGGTGTCAATCCCATAGACAATTCCATTATGAATAATGTGAGCACGTTGAAGACTACCATCCTCCAGATACGTGATGTTCCCGAAGAGGATACGGTGGGGTATAGCCGGAAAGGGCATCTCACCCGTCCGTCGCGTATAGCGGCTCTTCCCATCGGTTACGCCGACGGCTTGAACCGCCATCTTGGAAATGGACATGCTTATTGTCTTGTAAACGGCCAACGGGCAGCCTATGTAGGGAATATCTGCATGGATGTCTGTATGATTGACGTAACGGACATCGATTGCAAGGAGGGTGACAGTGTGGAAATTTTTGGTGACCATCTGCCTATAACCGTTCTTTCCGATGTACTCGAAACTATTCCTTATGAGGTGTTGACAAGCGTTTCTACGCGGGTAAAACGTATTTATTATCAAGACTGAAGATAGGGGGCAGGGATTAGGGATTAGGGATTGCGATAAAATTAATCCTTAATCCTTAATCCCTAATCCTTAATTTTCCTATATTTGTTGTAATCAGGTAGGTTTTATTTGACTATCAACAGATTGGATAAAACTCGCACGAGAACGGGCAATGGATAAGAAAAAGCCGGACTGTTCCGAACCGCCATATTTCTCATGCTTTCAAATAACTCTTTATCTCACTTGCAAAGATAACATTTCTTTCTGAAAAGGCCATATAAACGGCTGCAATCTTACGGAATAAAAACATATCGGGAAAAACGAGCATACCGTAGCCGAGTCCCCATAACCACAGGCAAAGGTAATTCGTGTTCTTCCCGTACAAGCAAGGCCAAGCCCTTCGGGTTCGTGGAAAAAATCATCCTCGCCCCGGAGGGCTTGCGGTATTTTTTCCCGAAGCCTTGCATGTACGGAACACGACCTTTTTAGGCCTGTAGTTATGGGAACTCCGGCCCCAGAAGCCGGACTAACAAAAAATCAAATGTTATGTTACAGGCAACAAAGAACAAGTACACGGTGGAAACACTCAAACCACTGAACATTCTGTACGATCATGAACACTGGCTGACACAGCAGGACGTGGATATGGCCAACGGCTATGTGGAACTGATAGAAAGGACACGCTCGGAAAAGACTCCACAGATAGGTGACAGACTCATCTATGTGGACAGATACGGGAAATATTACGGCAATGCCCTTATTGAAAACAATGATGAAGAGAGCGGTCGGATTTCCATCTGTGAAGAACCTTATATTCCCTTTGTATGGGAGCAGGACGCCAATATCCGGCTGAGCGTCAGCGGAGGGGCCTTCCACCATATTGACCCCAAGCAATTGAAATTCGTCAGATGGACGGAAGGTGCATTCAAGGACTGGGGAAACTGCGGAGCGTGTGCCAACGGTGCCGTCACATTCACGGCAAAAGTACCGTTATGGTCCTATTCCGAACCTGATCCGCTCTACGGTGATTTCACCACGGAAACATGGAGACAATATTATTTGACCAAAGACACGGGTCCGGACGCACGCAACCTGTACCAGGGCTACGACATAGCTTTCAGGACCGAAGAGAACTTCCGGCAGTTCCTGAAGGACTATGAAGGGACTGTGTTCAAGGGCAACTGGGAAAACCAGATCGTACTCTGGTGTTTCCGACATGAAAACCGGTTCCTGCCGCAGCACGAATGGGACAAGATAGATGCCCCGGCCATGGAACGGCGTCTCAACTTCCATCCCGAACAGGTCAAGCTGGTCAAGGACATGGACAGCCACATCACCTACTGTTACCGTATCAAACCCGAAATTGACAATCTCTAAAACAATACAGTTATGCAGACAACAGCAACAAGAACAGCAGGCAGCCACACTGACCTGCTTACAGGTATCCTGAACGTGCAAGTAAGGAACGAGGACAAAATTACAGAACAGGACCGGCAGTATTGCCAGCTACAGCAGGACCAGCTCTACAGGACACTTGACCGTATCGACCGATGGTATGACATCTTCAAGGAAGAAGCGGAACGGTATCGGGAAATCAAGAACTTCAAGTATGAGGATAACGGTAAGGTCTCCATACGGAATTTCTATTTCAACAACAGCGGGGAGGATGACTATACCCACAACGAATTCAAACCGTTTGACCTCATCAACGAGCTTGCGGACAACAACTGCAATGCCAACGCGAATTTCGCGAATCGCATCATTTCCTATTTCAACAGGACCTACAATGTAGATGTACCCATTCCTGTAATCGACGAGAAGGCCATGCGCATGGGATTCCGTCCGGTCTACCAGACTTACGTGGACATGGTCATCGAACACCTCGGCGGAAAAAGTTTCCGTGAGACCGCAGAGGAAGAACTGCTGGCCCGTTTCCTGAAAACGGTACAGCCTTCCCGCTGGAGCAAGGTGAAGCCCGAACTGAAAAAGGACAAGATAACTTTCCCTGACATCGTATCCTGGGACAGCATCCATCTGGAATACCACAAGGAATATGAGTTCTCGTATGACTGCGGAAGGAAAGTGGACATTTTCTGCGAAGGTATCGCATACGGGGCAGATGACGTGATAAACGGTTCAAGCGGTATGGTCATCGGCCTTGACAGACGCGATGTGGATATAACCGAATGGTACAACCTCACCCTGAGCAACGCAGAACAGATCAAGTTCTATAAGAACGGACGCATCGACGTACGCTTCAAGGACAGCCAGGCCGCAGAGTACTGCTACAGAAGGCTGCGGCTGGATGAAATCACATTCAGAGAAGAGTGATTCATGAAATACTTATTCAGACACCCCGTAAGACATCCTTGCGGGGTGTCTTCGTTTCCAACCATTAAAAAAGAAAAGACATGTATGCCATCATACCCCAACAGATTCCTCAGGACAGGCGTGCCGAAATCAACGAGAAAATCCTTTTCGCCATAGACTCCGGCAAGGACCTCGTTCCGAAGGAAAGCATCTACAACTGCTACACGGGAATCGGAGGACTGCACAACCTCAGGCAGTCGGATTTCACCAGCTACCATGAATACGCCGAGGCCAAGAAGGAATTCGAGATGGGACAGTTCTTCACCCCGCACGACATATGCCGAAGCATGGTGGAGACCCTTTCTCCGACATCGGCGGAAATGGTGCTTGACATGTGCTGCGGCATGGGCAACTTCTTCAACCATCTGCCCAACCTGCACAATGCCTACGGATTCGACATTGACGGCAAGGCGGTGGCCGTTGCCAGATACCTCTACCCGGAAGCTCATATCGAGAAATGCGACATACAGCTGTACAATCCCGAACAGCGCTTCGACATCATTGTCGGAAATCCGCCCTTCAACCTGAAATTTGATTACAGGCTGTCGCAGGAATTCTACATGGACAAGGCCTATGACGTGCTCAACCCTGCCGGAATCCTGATGGTCATCGTCCCTCTCTCCTTCATGCAGAACGAGTTCTGGGAAAAGACACGCGTGGCGAAAATCAACTCGAATTTCTCCTTCATCGGCCAGACCAGGCTGGAACATTCAGCCTTCTCTACGGTGGGCGTGCAGAATTTCGCAACAAAAATCATGGTATTCCTCCGCCGTTCCCTCCATATTGAAATGCAGCCGTACAACGCGGAAGAGTTTGTCAGCATGGATGAGCTGAAGAAACGCATAGCCGAAGTGCGGAAAATGAAACACCGGCTGCGCCTCCAGCTGATGCGGGAGTGCAACCATATAGACAAAGAAGAGCTGGAACAGTTCGAGTACAGGCTCGCCAAATACATGTACGAGCTGAAAGCCCATGCCGTGCTGAACAGGCATGTCGAAAAGGCGGAGGCGCTGGTGTCCAAATTCCGCAACCAGAAACCGCCGGAAAATGCCACCCGGGAACAGATGAAGGAATGGGAACGCAAGAAGCTGACCACCGGCAAGGTTCTCGGCATCATCCGCAGGTACATCACCTCGCAGAACGTGGTGCAGCGCAAGGAAGTGGCATTGGTGAAGACATCCTACGGCTTCAAGCTGAAGCAATATGCCCCGCGTCTGCTTGACAAGGTCACGCACAAGGCCGCAGGCATCAACGACCTCATACTCGGAAGGGCCGAACTCCCGATGCCGGAAAACGTCACAGAAAAGAACATGCGGCAGATCCGTGCCGCCAGTAAACTGATACGGCGCAAACAGAGGCAATACGAGACCCAGAATCTCCAGTTTGCGGAAATGCGGGAAGATGCCGGCCTGAAGGAATACCTGGACCGCACCACATTCATCAACAAGGACGGTGAAGTCTGCGAATTCACGGACTTGCAGAAACACGACCTGAACCTCGTGTTGCAGAAACGCTACGCCCTGCTGAACTGGCAGCAGGGTTCAGGCAAGACCGCCGCCGTCTATCACAGGGCGAAATACCTGCTCAAGTTCAGAAAGGCAAAGAACGTCATCATACTTGCCCCGGCCATCGCCACCAACATGACCTGGATACCGTTCCTTACCATAAACAAGGAACGCTTCCGTACAATACAGACCGCCGGCGACCTCAACAACATACCGGAAGGGACATTCCTTGTCGTCTCCACCTCCATGCTCCGGAAACTGAAAAGAGGACTGATGCATTTCGTGAAACGCACTTCCGGCAAGCTGTGCCTTGTCTTCGACGAGTCGGACGAAATCACCAATCCCACATCGCAGCGTACAAGAAACATCCTGTGCATATTCAGGAGGCTCAGGTACAAGATCCTCGACACGGGAACAACCACCCGCAACAACATCGCGGAACTGTACAGCCAGTTCGAACTACTCTACAACAACTCCGTAAACATGATATGCTGGAGCCCGCAGGTCTACCACGAAAACAGGGACCACGAGATAGAGGAAGAGAACAACCCGGATTACGGAACACCGTTCCCCGCCTTCAGGGGGCATGTCCTTTTCCGTGCCTGCCACTGTCCGGGGAAAGCCACTGTATTCGGCATCGAGAAACAGAACCAGGACGTGTACAACAAGGACGAACTCTCCGAACTTATCGGCAAGACGGTCATCACGCGTAAATTCAGGGACTTCGCAGGAGAGAAATACCGGATACGGACACATACCGTCCGTCCCTCGGAAGGAGAACACGAGGTATACCGTGTCATCATCGAGGAATTCTGCCGCATCTGTGAGCTGTACTACAACAGCACGGGAGACACGAAAAAGGATGCAGGACTGAGACTCATGAGGCAGATCAAGCTGCTTATCAAAGCCTGTTCGGTACCTCACCTGATAGAGGGATACTACGGTGACAGTTATCCTTCCAAGACCCGCTATATTGAAAGGCTCATAAGGACAATACCGGGTAAGGTTGCCATCGGATGTACCACATTGGCGGCCTTCGACCTCTACGAGATCTATATCCGGGAACATTTTCCCGACAGACCTGTATTTGTGGTCAAGGGAGATGTAGCCTTCAAGAAACGGCAGAGCATCGTGACCGAATTCGACTCCACCATCAACGGCATCCTGATATGCACACAGCAGAGCCTGAGCAGCTCCGTGAACATACCTACCTGCAACGACGTGATACTGGAATCCCTGCAGTGGAACATCCCCCGTATGGAACAGTTCTACTTCCGTTTCATCCGTCTCGATTCCAAAGAAATGAAGGATGTCCACTACGTCACCTACGAAGATTCGGTCGAACAGAACCTGATGGCACTGGTACTGACCAAGGAGCGTCTGAACGAATTCATCAAGACCGGTGAGGTCAAGGAACAGTCAGAAATCTTCGAGGAGTTCGACATCACAATGTCTGTCATCGACAGCCTGCTCATCCGCACGCAGGACAGTGAAGGCAAAATACACATCAGCTGGGGAAGCCAGCGCATAACAGAATAAATATGAACCGTATGAAGAAGACCGGGAGTTCCATTCCCACCGACAAAGGTAAGCCGCGTCCCCATCGGCTGAGCAAGGTCAGGCCGCAGGCGGTTTTCAGGAAAATCATCCTCGCGGAGCTGCGGTATTTTCCCGAAAAACCCTGCACAGCCGGGACACGGCACCTTGTCGAGGTCGGTGGAATGGAATCCCCGGCATCCACATACATAAAAGACAAGTAATATGGATCTGAACAATGCAGAGATTGCCGTGACCACACAGCATCTCATTGACATAAAGGATTACAGGGACTACTGGCTGCACCTGTCCGACTACAGCGACATGGGCGAGTTCCTGAGTGCCTGTTCCGACCTGTTCCCCGGGGAAAAGGAACCGGAATACCGGTATCCGAAATGGGAAAACATTCCGGACACACTGGTCAGCCGTGAATGGCTCTGTCCCAACTTCTTCGAGATCAGGGATGCCCTTGAAAGGCTCGAAGAGGAAGAAACGGAGTTTTTCATAAGCTGGAGCAGAAGTTACGGATATGACATCACCACGGATGACCCGCACATGATGGTATCACACTACCATGACCTGTACGGGGATACCGTCACGGAAACGGAAGAAGACGCGGACACGGGAGAAGATGCCCTGATATACACGGGCGTATCAAGCTACTACTGCGACATGCTTCCATTCCGTTACGAAATATTTGATGACAATTATGACTAAAAGACAAAAGATATGGAAATCAACTTCAAAGGACCTGTAATGCCTATCGACCCATACTCGCAGCTGGCATTCGTGGAAATACTGAACATACTACTGACGGCGGGACACATCGTGGACGTGAACCGCTTCCTCATAAGCAGGAATGTCAATCCGCAGTTCGGCTCACTGTCAGGCTATTTCAGATGGTCGTTCGCCGGAGACCATTTTACCCTCTGGCAACGCACGGACTACAATTCAACGCTATGTTTTAACCACAGGATACTCGATCTGCCTTTCGGTGTCCTGGCAGCAAAAGACAGCGGGAAAGACAAGGAAACGGCAAACTGAAAATGAAACGATATGGAAACTACGGTAAAAATACCCAACCGGGAAATCGCGCTCGCGGCATTTGACAGGCTCCGCCGGGAAAAAAGGAAGGATGCCGCACTGAGGCTGGCCGGGTGTATGCTCAAAGGGACATACATATCCCTCGGCATCGGTGATACCGACTGGGAAATAGACACCGCACTGCACAAATGCGGCGGTGAGCCTAAAACCGGATACGGTCATATGGCACATTTCCACTTCGACGGCGAGACGGAAATGGAAACAGAGAAATATGAAAGGCTCAAGGAAGAGAACGAATGACAAGGGAGCGGCCGAAAGGTGGCTCTTCTCATTTATAAACGACATGTACGGGAAACAGAATCCTGCCGTACACAGGTAACAGAAATGGAAGAACAGGAAAGACTGACAATGGAATTCGTGAAATCGCTCATGGACAAGTCCTACACGCTGGTATGGGTGGACTACAACGACAATCTCGACAACTGCCGTGACACCATCCAGAAGTGTCTGGAAGAAAGGAGCTGTGAAAGTCTGTGGGAGAAAGTGGACGAATGGTACGGTGACGCCGAATGGGAAGCTGTCCGTGAAATCGTCTCAAAGCTGAAGGATGAATGTATCCGTTTCCATGATTTCGGGGAAGAGGAAGTGGACAAGTTCTTTCAAGAACACGAAGACGAAATCAGGGAAGAAATCTATGACAGAAACGACTCTGACACGCTGAAAGAACTTCTCAAAAACACGGAGGACATCCCCGTGCGTGTCGAGATGCTGTCAAACTACGACTGCATCAATTCCAACTGGCTGGAATCGCAGGAAGGATACCGGTACAAGGAATCCTATTTCGGGGATATGATAGACGCGCTGAACCTCAATCCAGCCAAAGTGAAGAAAATGCTGGTGGAGAAAGGCTACACGGTATATGGCCGGTTCCCCGACAAAAAATACAGGGACGGCAAGGAACAGGTATCCTATGAACAGTTCTACCATGAACTCATCAACTCCTGCTGCGGTGCCAACCTGCTGACCTATATCGGCAAGGTAAGCCTGCAGGAACTTTATGATGCCGGATTCTCGCTTGGGGAAGTCATTATTCCCAAAGGCAACTGCTGCGGCATCTTCAGCTCCATGTACGGCGGTGGAAGTCTCCTGGAAATGGAACTCCTGAAAGATGTCAGACTGAAACTGGAAGTCAGGGACTATCACGGATTCCGCTTCCGTCTTGACAGCGAGAACTCAAAATATGAATGCTCCATCAAGCATGTGTACGGGGTATGCGATTCCTTCTTCGGAGAAAAGATAGGTCTTGTCGCTTCATAAATCAAGTATGGTCAATTAAAGATATCAAATCATGGAAAAGAAATATGCAATCATCCTATTCAAGGGAAAAGAATACCTGTGCGGACACGAAGACGGCTGCCATTACGATGTGTCCTGCCCGGTGAGGACATTCACTGAAGGAGAAGACGACTTCAAAATTCAGGAATCCGGGAAAAACCGGTCTGAAAGGACATTCCGGTACCATGAAAAGGAATTCAGGCTTGTCACCGGCTTCTACCCGAACGGATGGCCGGTTCTGAGTCTGGAATCACCGGACAACGGGAACTATACACGGTACTTACCGTCAATCTGGAAGACTCTCCGGCATTCGGGATTCCCGACCAGGCATTCATTGACATAAACAACAATCCGGAAGCGATGGAATTCCTCATAAGGAACAGCCTTGCCGAAGATACGGGATACAGACGCAAAAGCGGATGGGTGGAATACCCGATGGCCAAACTGAACCTGGCTGAACTGTACCGGTTGTCACCGGAATCGTTCGAGAACCAAGAATAAGAATCAACAATAGAAATCATTAACCAAATCATAGGAATTATGGCAAAGTACGATGTAAGAGTAAGGTACACCTTCGAGGGTACCTACAAGGTCGTGGCGGAAGACCGCGACGAGGCGGAAAGAATTGTAACGGAAGACTGCGGTCTGGTATTGGGCGGAAACATCCACACTACCCGCGATGATGACGAGGTGACAGATTGGAGATTCAGCAGTCACCCTGACATGCAGATCCTTTCTTTCAGGGAACGGGTTGACAAAGGCAAGGTCAGATACACGTCCATGTATTTCAGCGACAGGATTGAAGAACTGAGAAAGGACATAATCGAAGCCATCAGGCAACTGCTCGATGCGCACGGCCTGAAAAAAATCACGTTTACCGACAACGAAGAAGACCCTGTATGGATCATCTGGTTTGACGATAATGCAGAACCATACGAGTGTTATGTTACAGGAATTGAGGTTACTGACAAGCACATTACCGTGTTGGCAACAATAAAGGACAGTATGGAAGAGGTTTTCTGTCAGAGTCCTTTCGAACTCGGAGCCAGCAACATTGATTGGCTTAATCAAATGTACGAAGCAGTAAGGCTTCGACTTGAAAATACAAAAGGAAACTCTTGAAACGAAAGACAATATGGCAACAAAAATCAATATGGACAGATACGTCTGGGAAGGATGGACTGTCGAAGCGTTCATCAGGGAACTGGCCCCGCAGGTGGAAATGATCATGAGCGGGCAAAGCTGGAGGGAACCTTTCAGGAACAAACAGGAACTGGCGGACTGGTGCAGGGACAACCAGCCCTATTACAAGAAAAGGATCCCTGAAGTGAACAGCTATTTTGCAAGGATGTATAACCTTAAATAAAAACAACATTATGAAATATCAAGCGGAAAATGCAGTCTCCAGCTTCTTCTATTACATGTGGAATGCCTGGTGCGAGGAAGAGTGCAGGACAGTATTCAAGGAAATGCACCCACACTTTTGGGAAAAATGGTCTCTGATGACGGACAAGGGAATATTCGGAGCAGCTGAACGGTTCTATGCGGAACTGACGGACCGTTACAGGGAAAAGCTGGTGGAACGGGCCGTCAGCCTGTATGACGGCAAAGCCAGGCGCAAACACCCGGACGATTCCGAAATCAAGGTGTGCAATGATTGCGGTTCAACGGAGATTGAAATCCAGGCATGGGTGGATGTAAACACGAATGAATACCACAGTGACGTGGACGATGACATCTGGTGTTCCCGCTGTGAGGACAATGTGGAGACCTGCTCCAAACAATCCTTTCTGGAAAAGATGCAGGAATGGTGGAAATCCAACAGCACCGATAACCTTGAATACCTGACCGGATTCAAGACATTCGATTTCCCTTCAACCAATTCCGGACAGACATTCGCCGAGGCCGCCGACGAATGGTGGAACGGCAAAAACTATGACGAGAAGAGGAACATATACCTGACAAACAATTAAAGACAACGGCTATGGCACGGAACATCATTGACCTGATCTGCAACTCATGCAGTTGCGGTAAGGAAGAGGCACAGGAATACCTGGACGACGAGATAAGAAACCTGCAGGAACTTCAGGAAGACAACGACCTGAGAAGCGAAGACTTCGAAATCGCGTGCAGCAACCTCGGACTCGACCAGGACTGGCAGATATATTTCATCAACCGTCTTGCGGGACTTTAATATCTACACTATGACTTATTTTCAGAACATACACTCACTGGCGGAGCTGAAAAAAGAATACCGCCGTCTGGCAATGCTTCACCACCCGGACAAGGGTGGTGACACTGCCCTCATGCAGCAGGTGAATACCGAATTCGGAAAGCTGTTCGAGGTCTGGAAAGACAAGCCTTGCGTTTCCACAACCCCGACAGGCTACGAACACGACTTTCAGGATGCCACCGCAAAGGAATACACCGAATACGTGTACAATGAATACCGCTGGAAAGGGCGCAACTACAACGGGCAGTCCGCGCCGGAAATCACGGAACTGGTCAGGGCATGGCTCAAGGAGACCTATCCGAGATACACCTTCTCGGTCCGCAAGGACGGATACAGCTCAATCCTTATCCGACTGATGAAAGCAGACTTCGAGGCTTTCACCAGAGAGTCCGGAAAGGTACAGGGAGACATCAACCACTACAACATCCAGGCATCGGACAGTCTGACCGACCGGGCCAAGGAGGTGATGACAAACGTCAGGGATTTTGTCATGTCGTACAACTTTGATGAAAGCGACCCCATGACCGACTATTTCCACACCAACTTCTACCTCACGCTCGGAATCGGCAGCTACAGACAGCCGTACCAGATGGAACTGCCGAAGATTACGGGAAAAGACACTCCTGAAGTGTTCAGGTATCCTGAAGGACCTGCACACAAGGCTATGCGACAGGCACTGGGCAAGGCGCGTTTCGGCTTCATCGAGAGCCGGAAGCATATCGGGGAAATGATACTCGGAGAAGACTTTTACGGCTCACAGGGAGAACATTATTTCTGGCCCAAGGAGTATTCAAGCGCGAAGACGGCACAGAAACGCATCGGAAAACTGGAGGCAGCCGGAATGCACTGCGAACTGACAGGCTGCAACGGCGGATACATACGCCTGCTCGGATATACTCCGGAGACGGAAAGCAGTCTGGAACGGGAAAGGCAGGAATATGCCACGGCATACCGGAAGTGGGTGTCAGAACACGGCATATCCCCAAATACGGGAACAGTACACCAGAACATTTCAAATCCAATCAGACAGATACAATTATGACAAACAGGGAAATCATCAGAGAACTGAAACGCTGCGGCTACAGCCGGGTGGACATTGATACGGACAGTAGAGCCGCAAAGACTTTCTACACCTACCGTGGCGGGCTTCATATCAACGGTACGGAAGATCTGTCATTCCATATCGTACCGCCACAGGACAGTCTCGGACTGGGACGGTTTGCAATATGCGCCACCCGGAACGGGGAAAGCTCACAGCTGGGGACAGACCAAGCCCCGTTCTTTTTCCGGTGGCTGTTCGCCTTCCTCAAAGGTGAAAGAAAAGAGAATGAGATAATAGATGAAATATGTACCGACAGAAAAACAGAATAGAAATATGAAAGCAAAAGTATTGAAATACAAGTTTGACGGCAACACCATCGTTGCCCCATACATGGAACTTGAACCGTATGCGGAGAATGTATTCATCTCGCTGGCAAGAAAAGACGAATACGGAAACGAAAGTCAAGACTCTTTCCATGTCATCTGCAAGATAGGCGATGTTTATTTTTCCTGCGGACAGTATTCACGCAGAATCCTTGACAAGGAGGGTCACCGGGAAGAAGCGGCAGCCTATTGCAAGAACTGGATTGAAAACACCCTGAAGGATGCGGAGGATGGAAAAATCATTCCACTCTTGTCTGTCCATGTATTCAAAGAACTCGGTCTTGACCCGACACCTTTGGTACAGGCCCGTGAGACGTATGCAAAAAGGCAGGAGGAAAAGCGTCTGGAACGGAAAAGAAAAGAAGAGCAGGAAAGAAAGGAGAAAGAAGCACGATGGCAACAGCTCCTTGACGAGAACAAACGGAAATTCCTGAGCGGTGAGAAAATAACGGCAGAAATGTTTCTTGAAATCTCCGGAAGGGACGGGTTTGACATCCATATCAGAACCAAAGGGACATTCAACCGACATGTGGCAGCAATCGACAGGAACGGAACCATCAGTTTTCGGAAATACAAAGGCCGCCGTACTCCCGACTTTACCGGATGCCATAAGGCTGTAGCCGACTATCTTGATTTCCTTGCCGGAAAGTGAAAGATACTTGCGAACTGAATCATTTCCCACATTCTAAAATGTATCAGAATGTGGGAAGCCCCTTTCCGACATCAAACGAAATATCTTACCAGTATATTATTCTTATTTTTAATATTCATTTATAAGCAACTAATGGGATGCAGCACTCCGTTTTAAGCGATAATGGTTTGCAGCTTGCCGCCGTTTAGGAGGCATAGGTGCATGTTATCAATCTCTTTAATCACAATCTACATAGAGAATGTATTTTTTACAATTTAGGCAACGGAATAAATACCCCTGGCATGAACCGCCATTTACAATGTATTCCTTATGTTCTGAATAACCTTCTGCTTCAGTAGCGAATTCAACGGAATTTTCTAATCCCATTTCTACGATTTCTTTCCAGCCGACGTAAGCTATAAACTCACAAAAATCCCCACAGTGTGCCGGCCAATATTCCTGTTGCCAACCTCGATAGCAAGGAGTCTTTTTGCATAACTCTGTTACATTGGCTTTCGGTATATCTGGCAACAAAAGCGCAAGCGCACTGTCAACAAACTCTCCGTGAAACTTTTTAGCCGCTTTACCTGATGCTATACATTGGGGGCATAGCACATCCGGATCTTCTTCACTGTAGAACGGACCGGAATAAATCAGATTCGTCCCTTTACCGCAACAGTCACATTTCTCCGGCATGTCGGTTTCCTCAAACAATCCGGCTTCCAGTGGCTTAGAACAATACTTGAAATTTGGCATCTTGACCGAGCCACAGACTTTTGTTTTACGGGGGCGTTTTACAGCAAAGCGATCACCTTCTTGTTCCATCCTGTCTTTAAGGTGATATAGCTTTTTAGCATCCTTTGCGTTACTGGGGTTGGCAACTTCCGATAAATATTTATAGGCTTTTGTATAATAGTCCAAATGACTATATACATCGCTCAATATGCGATAATTTTCTTCCGTCTTTTCAACAGATTCCAGATCATCTGCCAGTCGGAACAATTCGGCAATCTTTGACCTTTCCGACATCCTCATTGCCGCAATATATCGTTGTCTAAATTCGGATATTTCCATATTCTATATGATTGATAATGTTTGGTGGCTAACCGACCTTTCAGGGGAGGTTGAGCCGCTTGTTACCGATAAGTTTATGAACATTGCCAGAAACCAGCAATTATTTCACCTGTCTCATTGTGCTTGTATAAATACAAAGCACCATACATAAATACATTGTCCATACCGTCTCTATAGCCTTCTTCGTCAATTTGTAAATAGAATGAATATCCGTCTTTCTCTAATTCTTCATAATAGTAATCTTTCCACTGAATATAACGTGGTTCACCACCTACTTTGATGAATTGAAAATCACTGTCTTGGGGGTAATAATAATCGCTAATAGAATTTACAGATAATTCTTGGATACATTTTTCAGAATTATTACCCATGTCTGAATACTCATGTTCTATTACTTTCACAGCTACTGATGGATAGATCTTATTATGGAGCAATGTGTGAAAATCACCATGTATAAAAATAGATAGCATCCTATTTCCTTTTTCAGGATGCACCAATGTTGCATAAAACAAATATCCGTCAGGAATACTGTTCTCTACTATCTGTGGAGGATTCCCACCAATTCTTCCCTTTACTTTATTATCAAAGGGAATACATTTAGCATATTGTTCGTTCATAATTTTATGTTTTAATAATTATCGGTAATGTTATGCTATCAGCCGATTTGGCTGTTATTTTTTCTAAGTATAAACCGTGAAATGAAAGTTACAGTAGGTACTATAAACAAATATGATACAGCACCACTCATTGTCCTGATATCTATACAAGCACATCTGTTGTTATCCATAACACGGAAGATATATGTTCGCTAACAAAGATATAAAATTATTGGTAACCAATACAATACAAGCCTTTAATTCTATGAAAAAAAACTCCTTTTGGAGGTCATTCATAATTAGCAAGAATCTATCATCTTGTTTTTCAGTTTTATAGTTGCTGTATGAACAGAGTATGGGAGATACAAAATAAACGAGAGGAGAATTTACATGTCATCCGTAAACTTTCCTCTCGTTTTCTTATACCTATGGAGAAACAAGTTGAATAGTAAACATTGCCTCCGGATATTTTATCCGGAATGCTCCATATTACAGTTTTCTGTTCAGCACCATCGCCAAAGGATAGATAAACTGGTTATAGACCTTGAGTTTCCTCAGATCCAGCACATACCCGGCATAGGGATTGGTACAGTCCGAATAGAAAAATACGTCGGTAAAACCCGCATGTTCCTTTATGATTTCACCTTCCAGGGGAATCTCGTCCACATCAAACTCTTCCAGAGGCAGTTCCTCCAGGCGGGCATGTTCCCCATTGCCCAATACATTGAGGTTACGGTTGAACAGCACGTATCCCCGTTTACTGTAATCCACACGCATACCATACGGACGCTCCACAAGGAAAGCATCCGCAGCTTTCTTTATATAATCTTCCATGATCTTTCAAATTAGGATTTGCAAAAATACACCATTCCTTTGTCAAAGACGAACAAATCAATGGGTTTCTCACCAATATACCTGCAAGAAAAAACAACGACACACAACCTGTATATTTTATTTTCCTCCCTGCAAAGGTAGTCCCGTGTCCAACGTACCCGGACAAGGTCAGGCCCCTATGGGGTTGGCTGAAAGAAAATCATCCTCGCCGGTGGCTGCGGTATTTTCTTTCGCCAAACCTTGCGGGTACGGTCACGGGACAGTCAGGCAGGCGAAAAATAAAAAATACCGGCTCCCGGAGCCGGACGTGTTTAACAGATAAAATACAATGAGTCATGAAAATCCTGAATGAAGAACATTTCCAGAATGTAAAGCGTTACGCCGAATCCATCGGTGACACATCACTCCAGAATTGTCTGGACAGACTGAAAAAATGGGAGGAGAATCCAGACCATCCAAGCGAAATCTCGCTCTATTATGATCATGCCCCGTACTCGTTCGGCTTCACGCAACGCTATCCAGACGGAAGCATCGGCATTGTAGGCGGTCTGCTCTATCACGGAATACCCGACCAATCCTTTGCCGTGACACTTGAACCGTTCCACGGATGGCAGATACATACCTAAAAAAAATAGACAATCATAATATTAACTTTATAAAATTCAAGATTATGGAAGCAATGGCAGTATTGGAAAAACAACAGCAGTTTGATTTTCAGAACAACGGAATCGAAGTAATGAACTTCGAGACTCTCCAGCGTACCTACAAGGAGAATGATATCTACGGCAAGCCTGTCCAGGGCATCTATCACTACCAGGTCCTGCAGCGTATGATGGACATTTGCGAGAAGTACAACCTCGATTACGAGGTGGAAGAAATCTTCGCGGCACAGAACAGGAACAAGACACAGCCGGGAGTAAGCATTCTCCCGCAGGTGGAACAGACACTTGGTGAAAAAGCAGTGGAAGCCCACATACTCCGACGCATCTTCGCGACCATCCGGATCAAGGACTGGGAAACGGACGAGCTGACAACTACGCTGGTTGTCGCCTATCATCAGGACGGCATACAGGCTGCCATAGGCCCGTGCGTGAAAGTATGCCATAACCAGTGTATCCTCTCGCCGGAAAGGAGCATCTGCAATTACGGAAAGAACAAGGTGACAACGGAAGGGGTATTCGAGACGGTGGACGGATGGCTGGCAAACTTCGAGGTGAACATGAACGAGGACATCGCAAGAATTCAGCGACTGAAACGCAGAATCGTCTCACTGGAGGAAGTATATATGTATATCGGACTGCTGACAGCGTTGCGTGTCTCCCATGACAGTTCGGACAGGAACCTGTCATCCTCCGTGGAAACCTACCCGCTTAACCAGAGCCAGATTTCCATCTTCACGGAAGAGGTGCTGAAACTGGTCCGCGAAAAGGGACAGGTTACCGCTTGGGACTTGTATAATGTAGCGACTGAGATATATAAGCCGGGCAGAACGGATTTCCCGGCACTGATTCCGCAGAACGGAGCAATGGCGGAACTCCTGCTTTCCCGTCTGCCGGCAGAGATGGAAATACAGGATGCGGTTTTGATAAGTTAACTCAAACTAATCACAACAGTTATTTGGAAAAACAAACGTAAGTAAGGGAGAACCTGATGGATATAGCCGAAAGGTTTTCCCTATTTTAATTAATCTATGATTCAGAAGAACAAAAAGGTTAATCCAATACAGTGAATTTGTGGATTATGCGTATCTTTAGGGCATAATAAAAAAACATATAGAAAATTTATGAGAAGAATATTTTTCGTTACTTCATTGATTCTGCTGTTGTGCCGGGTTGCAATGGCAGAAGAAATCAAAAATTATACGCTTGACATCAGCAAGGTGAATCAGGAAGCCTCCAATCTTCATGTCGAATGTTCTTTCTCGCTGGATTTCCAGGACAAGGACAGCGTATTCATGAATTTCGGGGGCGGTCAGGAGTTCTCCATTGACAACTTTAATATCAATAGTGGAGATTTTGAATATGAATTGCATAGGGAATCCAAGAGTATAGTGTTCCGGAAAGTGTCTTCGCAGAAAATATCCGTCAGCATGGCCTACAACTATACAAACCTTTCCTCATTCTTCATTTATGGGAAAGGAGATGCGGAATTGTGGGAGACAAGTTTCGGAGAATATTTCTATCCTTATGTGCCGAATACCTTCATGGATGTAGCCTTGAATGTGGAAACACCGGATTCACTTTCCCTTATCTGCTCATATCCGCTGGATTCGGACGATACCATGAAGTACAGCGGCAAATTGAACCGTATCCTGTCACAGTCGTTGACGCTGGCCTTCATACGCGATGAAGCTTATCAACGGACAGATGAATACATCCCGGGCAAGCTGTCTATCTACCAGATCAAGGACATGCAGTGCGGCAAGGAGAGATATGACGAACTGCTTGCACTGACCGAAGCCGCTATCGTATTCTTTGGCAAAGTCTATGGAGAAGACTATATTTCCGCAGAGCGGAATGTTAAGTCTCTTCCCGTGTATCTGTTCCATAACGGAGAAGGGTTCAGTAACAGATACAATATAGGTTTCATCTCCGCTTCGCAGGAGAAGTTCTCCACAAAACCCGACATATATCCGCTGATGCACGAAATCGGACACCGGTGGCTTGGAGAATGGACGCTGCTCATTGATGACGGACAACCTGGTGCCTATTTCATCAAAGAGACACTTAATGAGTTCATGACCCTCATGTTTATCCGGTATGTCTGTGGCAACACATACTACGAAACCCAACTTGACTGGTGCAAGGCGGAATACGAGAAGATTAAGGGGACCCCGCAGGATGAACCTCTCATCAATGTCGTGACAAACAACAACAATACCGTGATTTACAGAAAAGGCCCTCTGGCGCTGATCCGTATTGCGGAACAGATAGGATACGGTGAACTGATGAGCGTCATATCCGGATTCTATAAGGAGTATGCGGGAAAGTATCCGTTGAAATATACGGACTTCATCAACATGGTCAATGAAAGCCATGCAGGAGTTGGAGATCAACTTGACCTGTTACTGACAGTTCAATCATTATAATGGAAATAATATGAAAGAAGAACAACCCCATCATCATACAAGCAATTACGACCGATTCATGTCCGGAGAATATTGCAACAGTCTGAACCCGGAGGTACTTGAAATGATTTCCAATACCAAAGCCTGTCTTGCCAGACTTGACAGCCCGGACTTGGAAGATTCAGAGAGAACCGGTATTTTAAGGAATATGCTCGGGAGCATAGGCCAACGGTCGGCAGTAGGACGTAATTTCTTATGCCAGTGCGGAAAGCATATTTTCATTGGGGATAAGTCAGTCATCAATGACAACTGCACAATGATGGACGAGAATCATATCCGTATAGGGAATCAGGTTCTGATAGCCCCCAATGTACAGTTCTATACAGCTACACATCCGATAGACTACAATGAAAGATTCGTCGAGAACTGGGATGAAAATTCGGGGGAACTCTTTTTCCGTACACAGTCTCTTCCGATTACCGTAGAGGACAATGTATGGATTGGTGGAGGCAGTATAATTCTGGCAGGTATAACAATAGGAACAGGAAGTGTGATTGGTGCCGGAAGTGTTGTGACAAAATCAATCCCGGCAAACTGTGTGGCTGTCGGGAATCCATGTAAAGTGATCCGATACCTGAAGTCTGACAATAAAATCCAAGCAATTAAATCATTCAAACTACGAACTTGGACCAGAGCGGACATACCGGCACTGGCAAAATATCTGAACAATAAAAAAATTTGGGACAATTGCCGTGATGCTCTTCCTTATCCCTATACGGAAAAGGATGCAGAGCAATTCATAAGTTTTGTTGAAGGACAAAGCGAACAGAATAATTACTGCATCGATATCAATCACGAAGCAGCAGGAAATGTCAGCTTCTTCAGAGGTACGGACGTAGAACGATATAACGCTGAACTGGGCTATTGGCTTGCAGAGCCATATTGGAACCTGGGCATCATGACCGAAGCCATAAAGCTGGCAGTGGAAGATTATCTAAGCCATTCCGATACAGTGCGGATCCATGCCCATGTTTATGAAAACAACCCGGCATCGATGAATGTTCTCGAAAAAGCCGGTTTCCATAAGTGCGGCATCCTCAGAAAAGCCTGCTTCAAGAACGGCCGCTTTGTCGATTGCCATTGTTACGAATTACTGAAATGATGGATTATGAGAAAAATATATTGGAAAGGTGTAAAAAGAAAGTTCGATAAATTCATAGAAAGAATTCTTGACTTTATCATATTCTTTACAGATTGGTTAGGTTGATATTTATGTCAACAAATAGCGATTTGACCTTTTGTATATTACCCAGCATAAAACAATTTTGTGATATTAATAATCAAAAATAGATATGAAACGGAATTACATTTTATTTCAAGTCATTCTTATTGTTGTAGGGCTGACATTTTGTAGTTGCAATGTAGAAAATAAATCACTTTCAATTGAGCAGGCATATGCTGAACTTAAACTTCCGGAAGAACCAGACAGTTTGCAAATACAATCAATTGCCCAGGTCTCGCGTATTTGGGGGGTTGCCAAGTATCACCACCCGGCTTTTGCTTCACATTCTATTAATGCGGATGCAGAATATTTCTGTCTATTAAATGATGTTCTTCAGGCACCAGACTCCATGAGAAATGACATTTGCTTAAAATGGCTGTCGGGACTGGGTTCTTATGCTATACGTGATAAAGAAGACGACGAAAACATAGAGACTTTTAATGACTTCAACTGGATCTCGGACTCTTTGTCATTAGGAAAGGCCCTGAGTGAGAGTCTTATGAAACTCAGAGATGCAGACCCGGGAAATAATCAATATGTAAAACAGACGCCTGTCAATGTTTCGTATATCGAGACAGAATATTCAGACATTCCGCAAGATGATGTGGCATACCGTCTTCTCGGTGTCGCCAAATTCTGGAATGCCGTTGACAGCTATTCGCCTAACCGGAATCTGACAGACCGTCCGTGGGAGGACATACTTGCAGAATATATTGCATTGGCATTTGACCGTTCAGTCGGTTTCTCATCCCTGTATTCCAGAATGGTCTCCGAATTGTGTGACACACATGTCAATTCATGGTATATCCCGATTTTCGGAGGACGCTTTGCCCCCCTGGTATGCAGATTCGCAGAAGATCGCCTATTTGTCACAGATACGTGTTCTCTTGTTTCAAATGATCTTGCAGTAGGTGATGAAATCATACTCATTGACTCTCTTCGTCCGATAGACCGACTGAAGGAACTTGCTCCATATATACCTCATTCTAACCGGAGTTCACTTTTGAGGGACGGCTCATATGCCACATTGGTTACTGCAAAGGAAGAAGTCCAGATTAAATATATGCATGAGGGAAAAATTTTCACTACGGAAATTTCGTCAGTTGAAGGGGAAAAGTTTGTCTCCAGGATCTATTCTTCGTTATACACACCGTTAAGACCTGAGTTAGAAATGGTCTCGAATGGTATTGCCCGCATCAATATTGGCAGTCTCACTTGTAAAGATGAACAGAAATTGGAGAATTTTCTGGCATCCAATGATAAACTAATTATTGATTTACGTGCCTATCCGGCAGAATACGATGTGCTTCACGAACTATTGCCAACCTTCTTTTTTTCTCAGGCTCGGAAAGCGGCAGAAGTGCTGCTGCCACAGGCCGACTGCCCTGGAAGTTTAATACGATCTGCTCTATTGACGAAGAAGACAGCTAATCCGGGCAAACTTTATGGAGGCAAGGTTGTACTATTGGTAAATGCGTGTACCCAATCAATGGCTGAATACTTTGCCATGTTCTTGCAGACTATACCTGGAGTTGTGACAATTGGAAGTCAGACAGCAGGCGCAGACGGCAATGTTACCAGAATACAACTTCCATATGCTGCCTTCAACTTTACCGGATTGGGTGTATATTATCCAGATGGAACGAATGCCCAGCGTAATGGAGTAAAAATCGATATGGTTGTGGAACCATCGGCCAAAGGAATGATGTGTGGAGAGGATGAGCAGCTACAGGCTGCGATTGACTATCTGCAAGGAGGACAAATCTGATTTCAAAAACAGTTTTTACAAACGATGGCACTACTGAAGAAATAAAACAATCTCATGAACCAGCCACTATCATATACCGGATTTATTCTATGTCTTGTCCTGATCACAATCTGCTTCATTGCAGCTGTCTATTTATCCTACAGGAAGAGCAGCAGATTACGTGACATGGTGCAGTTCGTCGTATCTCCAAAAGATGATATGGCATTGGATTTCAAACTCTTCAGTATCATAAAAACCGCCCTTTGGCTTATCTTGATACATGTATCCATTACCGTAGTTTATCATTTTGCGGATCTGATGTTTTATTCAGAAAGTGCAGAAACGAGTATTGGCGATTCCATACAAACCTTGCCGCTGTGGGTAGTCCTAATTCTGCCGCCTGTACTGGAAGAAACAGCCTTCCGTCTGCCTCTAAAACGCAAGAGACTATACATTACATTGTCAAGTGCTGCGGTAATGTTCTTTATATCGGCTATCATATTTTCCTCCAAGGTTTACGATGTTACATGGGAAAGACTTCTTTGTTGTTCGATTATAGCATTGGCCACATGGTTCTGGGGCTATAAATGGGTTTCAAAGGTAAACTTCAAAACCTGGTTATGGATTTTGGTACTTTCCTTTTCCATACTGCATATTATCAACTATGATCTCAGTACAATGGGTATAGACGGATGGATTCGTGTCGTCTTAAAAGAAGCTGTTAAGATACCGAGTGCATTGATGTTTAGCTATGTGAGAATCAAGCATGGATTCGGAACTTCTGTTGCCCTTCACTTTACTATCAACCTGTCTGCATATTGTATGGGAGCATTGACATAAAATTTTTCACTTAGAATTATTGCTCATAATGTTATATAGGAGATTTTTATATGAAAAAATTAATTTCACTTTTATCGATTTTATTACTTAGTTACAGTGCTATTTTTGCCCAATCAAATAGCGACGGCTCTTTTGCATTGAAAAAAGAGAACGGCCATTATTATTTTGAAACTCAAATTAACGATAAGGTTCCGGCTAAAATGATGTTGGAATCCGGAATTTTCGTAATGGTGATGGATTCCATTTATGCGTTTGAAAATAAGGAAGCCTTCAATCTGGATTATGTCAGAACACAGGGAAGTGAAAAAATGAATCTCGGAGGGAAAGTCTATGATATAACCCACAAAGCAAAAGGAAAAGTTCAATTAGGAAACAATATGGAGTACAGTGGTGAGATTTTCATTCTCTCAGATTATAATACCTACAGCGGAATGGCAATCCCGATACAGAATATATGTAATACAGAGGATGGCAGCCGCATTATTAAACTGGATATGGAAAAACTGGAACTCCGGTCGATGAGCAGAAAACAATTCAAATCGGAGGCGGAAGATTATACAGCTACAGCCGTCAACTACGACAGCTATATGGGAATGCCTGCCGTCAAAACACATCTTGACTTTGAGAAAAATGGTAAGAGCTATTCTCTCCCCGGCAATTATTTGCTTGATTTGGGTAACGCGTCTTTTGTATTCCTGATGAAGCAAAGTCAGGCTGTGCAGGACTTCCTTCATGATAATCCGGACATTGAGCTAAAGAAGGCATACAACAAGAAAGGAGTGCTTGTTGCAGAAGCAATCGTCACAGAAAAGGCCAGTCTGTGCAATCGAGTTTTTGAAAAGCAGGTTATTGCCATAACCTCTTCATTGCCTAAATTTACGGTAGAAGGAAGTGTAGGTCTGAAATTCTTCGAAGGGGCTGTTTCTGTGTTTGATTTTGACAAACGGAAGTTTTATACAAAGTAATTTCTGAATAATTACCACTATCCTTATTCGTAAAGGATATGTATTTAGAAGCTATTACATTTACAGAGAAACAGTAAACGTATTGTATTTCATAGAGTTTAAGGGAGAATATAACGGCAATACACCAAAAGATTCTCCCTTATTTTATTCCTCTATGTACACAATCTTTCCGAAATCCGATTTCTGAGCCCGTGGACTTCCTGTGAGAATATCTGGCTCCATAATTATCTTTCGTTCCACAAGTATATCCATCATATCCCACATGATCTCATGGTATAGGATAACTTTGGCCAAATTCTCGTTACTTAACTGATATGCTTCCATGAATTCGTAGGAGTGCCGGTTTACGCACGATGCCAGTTTGACCACTATCTCATCACAGATTCTTACCAATGCATCCTGACTATCTTCCTTGATTATGGGAACGAGGGGATATCCCTTTTTATCTGTAAGTCCCCATTCCACGCTTTTATCAAGCAAGTCTTTGCTGATTATTCTTTTGTTCTGTGCATATTCCTCTGTAAATCGTACAATCGTTTTCGTATCAAGCCAATATCCTAATGAGTCAGACCAAGTTTGATGAAACGCATTAAAACTGTTGGTACCGCAAAAGCTATGAGGACGTTTGTCATACAATGCCCAAAACGCCCCGTCCCAGGTTGCATGAGTCGCCACACTGTCACGAGCCGGAAGTGCCATTCCCCAGATTTTTCCATCGAGGACATACGAAAAGACAAGACTATAAGCATTTTTTTCCAAATTCCGTTTCTTCAGTTCCGTCATAAATACAGACCAGTCGTTTTCCGTCTCCTTGAAAGCGGTTTGTGCAATGGAACGGCTCAAAGTACGTATGGATTTGGTCTGTTCTTCGCTGAAGATGGGCATGATGGTATGCAATACATTATTCTTACTCTCGATTAAACCCCCAATATGTAGAAATAAAATCTGGCTGTAGATAAATGGGATTCCTGTAGCTTTCAGTTCCTTGATACTCATAGGCGTTCGTAAAGTGTAAAGCAATTCCCAGTTATTGTCGATTTTCGCATATTGCGAAGGATGGTAAGAGTCGTATGAGCAATAGGCCATAGTCTCCCAGTCTTTGTAAGGACGGATTTTTTCTGTTGATTGTCCGAAAACAGACATACTCATCAACAAACAACATACGGTAATAAATAATTTCATATAACTTACTTTAGATATTTATATTTGTAAAGTTACATATTATGAATCAGAAATCACATTTGCTACAAATATTTTTCTTTGCAATCAAAAACGAATTCCTTTTATTCAAAGTTAATAAACAAGGGAAAACCAATCGGCTCAATGACGGAAGATTCCCCCTTATTCTTTTACTCTTCAAAGAGCAGCAGATATTCCACCTTCCTTCTCCGCTTTGAACATCCTTGTCTCTTTAATATACACCATTTTGTATCCCATAAATTATAATCGAATAAAAAAACTTGAATATTCACTATCAGAATAGAAAAGCGTGATAAATTCCGCATCTGAACAAGCTGATTTTATGAGTTATATTTTTGATATATAAAAGTTATTATTTAACTTTAACGAAACAATCATTCAAGAATACTCAATATGAAAAAATTTATTTATTCAACAGTATTATTATTAGCACTAACTTCAGTTAAAGCAAAGGCGCAAACCTTCATGGATCAAATACACTTTGAGGTCACATCAGGGGCTGGTATTGAAAATAAAGGCATAACCCCTATCGACTTTTCTTTTAAGACTCATGTTGAATTTGTTTCTATTTCATATCTTTTTGTTACGGCAGAAGATAATGTTTCACTTTATAATAATGATGGAATTAAAACATATTATAATGGTGTCAGTATAGGTGGAGGATTGGGAGTAAAACTACTCAACAACATAAAAGGCAATCATGCCCTTGATATTAGGGCAAAAGCTTTAAGTAGCGTCGGCAATCCCACATGGAAACGTACATCATATGATTTATCTTTAGCCTGGTATATCAGATCAACCAGATTCTCACCGATAGTAGAACTTGGGTATAGATACATTGATTCTCACACAAGTGGTATTGATAATTGCGGAAATGTTTTCTTGTCCATTGGATTCAGATACTAATTGGAATTAGCTGTCATATAACTAAACTTTGAAGTGGGCCTTGAAAGTTTATATCAAGCTTTCGAGACCCACTTCAGTAATTTTCTATTCTTTTACTCTTCAAAAAGCAGCATATATTCCACCTTCCTTCTCCGTTCAATACTCGGCACTACCTTGCCTTTGTAACACCGGAAAGAAATGTACTCCTTATAGATATTTCTGTCACCTGCCTCCAGTTTCCTGACAAGAGTACTCTTGGGAATCTTTTTACTGCCTAAAAGCCGGTACGGACCGACATTATAGGCAAGTGTGGCCAGTAGCAGAGAGTCCTTTCCGAATTGCCTGAACATGGCGCAGAACTTGCGCAAATCCTTCCTGAGAAGTTCATCAGCCTGTTGCCTTGTCATGGTATGGGCAGAATACTTTTCCCCGGGTTGCAGGCAATGACCCCAACCTACATAGGGGTAATGCCGGGAAGAATGCCAGCCCTCAAACCGCTTGATGCACTCGACGGCAAGGCTGAACCTGTCCTGATTCTCCTTTACCGGATTCTCCGCCCGCAACGGTATGCTCCCGAAGCAGACAATGGCGAAAAACGCCGCAAACGACTTTGCTCTTATTCCCATAGGCAGGTCAGGTTCATTGTGATACGATGACGACAGGCAGTTCCTTGCCGCCGGAAGTAACCACGGTATCCTCGTCCTCCGTCTCATTGTTGAAATCGAAGGTCAGCTGAAAAAGCTGTGCCGGCTCGCTGTTGTCCTCAAAATAGATGTCGATACTCTGCTGGTCCTCACACTCCGAGGTGTAATAAAGGCGGAACACCTCCCTGTCCAGGGGATAACGGTCGTTGGGCAGCAACACCATCCCGTCGTCCATGCGCAGCTTGCCTTCACCGTCCGGCTGGAAATAACGGATGGTATATCGGGCATCAGAGAACCGTCCTTCACGTTTCAGTTCACAGCGGATTTCCACGGTTTCACCCTTCACAATACGTGTGGGAACCGGCATCGTCTCCACCGTAAAGGGATAGGACTGCTGCACGTCAAGGTCATCGCTGCACGAGATCAGCATACCAAAGGTCAGGCCCATCAGGGCACATACAAGGGCATACAGCCCTTTTCTGTTCATATTAGGTTTCATATTCATTTCTTGTTTTAACGGTTTATAAAAAAATTACTGTTCAGGCGGAAAATTACTTTCAAGGTATTCGTTCAGGTCCTTGCATCCGGCATACAGGTCGGAACAGTCGTCAATCCTGTCACCGTAGCGTTTCCGGAGGACGGCCAGCGTCCTTCTTCCGGCATCGTCATTGTCCAGGTAGCACCGGATCTTCCCGTAATTGTCCAGATAAGGGAACGAGCGTTCAAGCAGGGCCACCGAATTAAGGACCAGATAATCCTCACCGCGGCTGATGCCGAGTACCTTCCATGAAAGAAAGTCGATAAAGCCCTCAAAAAGGTTACAGGTAAGCGAGCCGTTACGGATGAGGGAAATGTCCTTGGGCGGCAGACACCATTTCATGAATCTGGTCCGCAGCTCATAGCCTCCTCCCATATTCCTGAAACCGACGGCGAAATACCGCTTGCCGTACAGACGGAACCGTATTTCCTCGCACTCCGCACGGGCGATTTCCTCTGGAATACCGCGTCCCTTCAGATAGCCGAGCAGTGCATTACACCGCAAGGGACCGCAAACCACCTCCTCGAAGCGGGAAGGCTCCTTGCGCATTTCTGTCCTGACACTTTCCTTTTCTCTTTTCTGTCCGACATATTCAGGTATAGTTCCTCCATATACTCCGGCGATGAACCTCGCCTGCGCCATGAAGCCGTCACTTCCTGAAAGCTCCCCCGCAAGGGTGAAGATGTCGCCCCCATGTCCGGTGCCGAAGTCATGCCATACACCCTTACGGGTGTTCACATGGAACGAAGGTGTCCTTTCCTCACGGTACGGGGAGAGATACCAGCATTCGTCGCCGTGCCTTCTGACCGGCTCATGTCCCAGACGGGACAGGAATTCCTCAATGGGAATGCCTCTTATCATTTCTATATCCATAGGCGTCTAATTGATGATGAAACGTACTCCAAGCCCGAACTGTGTCGTGAACTTTCCCAGAGAACTGCCCCAAAGCACACGTTCGCGCACATGGGCAAGCAGCACGATACGGTCCGTCACATAGCTTTCCAGTTCCAGCGTCAGGGCTCCGCCATAGACGAAGGCATCCCGGTAGGAAAGCATGGAACCGTCATACAGAACCTTTTCTCCCCAGTTCAACGTTTCATATCCCACCAGGGCAGAACCGCCTACAGAAAGGAAGAATATCTTCGCCGGGTCGGACAGGAACTTCAAATAATAGCCGCCCTCGGCAGTAAACTGGGCCCGTGGGACGGAAGTCCCGCGATAGCCGTAGTTCTTCAGCAGGTATTCCACGCCAGCCACCCAATGGTTGGCCTTTTTCGTATATCCCGAAACGGCAAAACCCGTGTACCAGTCAACCGGTGATTTCAGGTTTCCGGCAAAGCCTCCCCTGAGTTCCACGCCCTTCATTCCCGGAAGGTAACGCTGGGCGTATGCCTGCCCCGATGACAGGGCAAGCGATACGCATACGGCAAAAAGAAACAGATACTTCTTCATGGTCATTTCACTTTAAGTTCATTGATCACCCTCGCTCTCACGATGTCCTCACTCTCCACGGTGAAGGTCTGGTGACGGCCTCCGCTCTTCTCGTGCATCTCCACCACCAGCATCTTGTCGGCGGGAATGGTGAACTTGTCAAAGACAAAGACGGTACGCTCGTCCTTCTTTCCGGCGACAGCCGTGGCATAGTTGTAGGCACGCAGTGGAAAAATCACCTGCTCCTGGATGGCCGTGCGCTTGAGTACCTTCTTGTCCACAATCTTGAACGTCACGAAATCCACCTCATAAGGCACATTCGACGTGTTCTTCACCTGGGTGTGGAAATAGAGCAGCCCGTTATGGGTATAGAGCCCGCGCAGCAGGTACTGGATGCCGAACGCCTTGCTCCCGATATGCTTGATGTGGCGTCTGTTATCCTTGTGGATGGCCTTGGCAATAAGGTGTACCAGCTTGGGCGACTCGCTGCCGAGTTCCTTCAGGTAGATGTCAAGGGCATTGTTCGGGCGGTTCACCTCGCTGCCGTCATGAATAAAATCGGCCATCTCGATGTTGAGCAGCAGAGGCTCATCGGCATACTTCACATTAAAGGTGTAGAAACTTCCGCTTTCGGTAATCACCGACATGTTGGTCTCCTCACGGAAGTTCTTTCTGGTAGCCTTTACCCTGATTACATTCTCTGAACCGTCCGCCTTGCCCGCAATCAGATTCGGAGAACCGAGATCCACGTAACAGACAGCCGAGGGAAAGATGATATGGGTCGTCTTGTCATACGTCACTTCCAGACCGTAAGGCGGAATCATCCGGTCAAAGGTGAGCTTTCTGGACAGCCCGTGATAGAGGTCGCCGTCCTCCTGCTGCGGATAGATATCCGCCTTCAGGGTCAAATCATTTACGGCCGTGGTATCAGCCGACTGTGCATGTGCACTTGCAACGCCGCTTGCGAGGGCAAGCATCAAAAGAATCTTTTTCATGTCTTTACTGTTTTAATGGGTTATTGATTGTTGTTCTGATAAAGCATCAGTCCGTAGCCTGATTTGAGGTGTACCTTCTCCTCGCGCATCTTTTTGGAGATGTACTGCGACACGCCCTGTATGGCCCCTCGTCCAAGCTCGGAGAGAAGCTGGTCACCTGCTGACTGGTTGGTGATGGAGATGGTCGTGCCGAGATTCTGTCCCATGTTGGCGGCCACTTCCCTTACCGCATTCGCTTCCGTCGAACCGGGAATGAATATCCCGGCCTGTCCGTCACTGTCCAGCACGGTCAGTTCCACGGGAATGACATTGCCGTCATATTCGACCTGCAGGATTTCAATGCCAAGCCGCTCGCCCTGGATACGTCCCTCACCGGTCAGCAGGGTATTGCGGGGAAGCACATATCTTCCCACACGCATGGCCTCCAGCAGCCTGAGACGCACGCTTTGTCCGCTGATAATGGTTTGGTCGCCATGCACGCAGGCCCGTATGGTATTCCTCGCCATCTGTGTCCCGGCACTGCCCACAGCCGTATGGAAGCCGATATCAGCACCGGAAAGCAGTCTCGCGAACTGTACCGAATCGGTAAGAGGCTGAGGAAGGGACGACACGACCGGAGAGGACACCAGCCCGACGGGAACGGCTTTCGCCTTCCTCTCCCTTGAGGGACTTTCCGTCTCCTGACTGTCCGCTGTTCCCGTGCTGCCGCCCGAAGGCATATATTTGGCGGCAAGTTCATAGGACTTCTCCAGCAGAGCCACCTGTTCCTCGTAGCTCGGTCCGGCCGTCTGCGCTGCGGCAGCCTGTCTGAGCTGTTCCACCTCTGCTTTCAGGGCTTCCTTTTCCGGGTCTTCCTCAGGACTCTCGTAAAAACTACCGAGAGTGGCGTTGATGTCGTTGTAAGCCGAGGCTGAAGAGGCGAAGGCTCCCGTCCTGCCGTTTCCTCCTGAATTGTACGCACGGCTTTCATTTTCACTTGCAATGTCCTGCGCCGGTTCTGTTTCCGGGACATTCTCCTGTCTGTGTCCATCGGTCAGGGCGGAGAAGTCGGCCAGCGTACGCTTCTTCTCCTCCTGCCGGCGAATCATGTCCGCCTGCTCATAGGCAGCCATCTTGTCCGCCTCTATACCCGTACCTTTCGGATCGGGAAGTTCGGCATTGAAGCCCGTCTTCCTTTCCGCCTCCTGCCTGTCTTTTTCGGACGGGGCGAAAATTAACCACATGCACCCGAGGAACAACAGGAACATGCCTGTGAAAACCAGATATTTCCTGATTTTCTGCTTCTGTTTCAATTTTTCTGCATCTGTACTCATAATCTTACTTGTTGAACTGGTTAAAAAACTCTTCCATCTCACGGACTTTCATATCGGAGAGGGTATCCGCAGGCACAAAGTCGGGAACCTCAAGCGGGGTTATCCTGATGATGTCCTGCCGGGCATCCTCCCGTCCGATGTCATAAATCGCACGGAAAATCATGTAGAAATTCACCAGCGCGAAAAGGGAAACCATCACGATGACGGCGATTGCCCTCTGACGGGGTGTGAGTCTGTCACAAAGGCCGCGCAGCCTGCCCCCGATACATTCCTTGAACTTTACATACATTTTTCTCATACATACATTGTTTTATCTGTCATACATTCTGATATCCCTGTTCTCCAGTACATGGAACCCTTCCAGGATGAACCCGTGCGGATTGTTGTCACTGCGGGTGGAATTCCGCAACCTGCCATGCGTGACAAGGCTGCGTTCCGTCACGCTCTTCTCACGGATGATGAAAAGGCGTGCGTATGTCATGACATCATACGGATAGGTGTTGAAGTCGCATTTCACGCTGTCTATCTCGATACGCTGGCTGACATTGCCCGAAATGATACGGTTGTAGTAACCCTGTTCGGCCAGATCCCCGTAATGGGAATAGGCGGAACGGTCACTCAGGAACATGGCACGCTGCACGTTCCCCTCGATGGCACTCTTGTCGGGGGCAAGCGTGAAGAACAGCTCATGGAAACGTCTGACATGTTCCCTTGCCTCTACGGGACGGTTCTGCTCCAGGTCCTGCGAGAGGGCGAGCATGAGCGACTTACCCTCATCCAGCACATAGATCTTCTGGCGCTGGGCTTCGGCAAAACTGTATGCCTTCCACACGGAATAGCCCACAAGCAGGGTGCAGACACCCAGATAGACTATTCCGAACAGGCGCAGATGCCGGAAGCTGGTCTCGATATTTTTCAATGATTTGAATTCCATTCTTATTCGTTTTATGATTGTTACTTGATTAGTCTTCCGGCCACATTTCCTACAGTAGCACCTGCGGCACCGCCCACAATGGAGCCTGTCTTGGAAGCAGCCTGATTCACGTTCTTGCCGTAATTTCCTGCTCCTCCACCGGCCTGCACGATCCAGTTGGCCACGGTCGGAATCGTGAAATACCCGATGATGCCGATAATCAGGAACGTGATGTACACGGCATTGGAACTGTCCGGAATGAAGTTGGGGTCGGACAGCTGCTCGATGTCCCTCTGAAGCATCAGGGTCTGTATGCGTGCCAGCACGCTGCTGAAAAGATCAGAGACGGGCAGCCACAGATAGATGCTGATATAGCGAACAAACCATTGGCTCAGCGAGGCCTGAAAGCCGTCCCAGCACGAAATGGCAAAGGAAATCGGTCCGAGAATGGAAAGGACAATCAGGAAGAATGTCCTTAGCGTGTCCACCACAAGCGCGGCCGCATTGAACATCAGTTCCAGCAGCTCACGGAAAAAATTCTGCACGGACTTCTTCATGTTGTACATGGCACGGTCCACATACATACCGCAAGCCTCGATAGCGTCCAGAGCTCCCAGTTCATCCAGTTTGTTGTCAAAAGCCTCCTTGTCCACCAGGTAGGCCGTCTCGGGATTCCTCCGCATCGCCTCAATCTCCAGCTTGTCCTTCTGCTGCCGATACTCATTCATGTCAAAGGTTTGCGTCTCCAGAATCCTGTGCGTTCCGGTCACGACGGGTGACAAAATGCTGTTGAGCGTACCCAGCACGATGGTCGGAAAAAACATGATGCAGATACCCAGAGCAAACGGACGCAGCAAAGGGAACACGTCAATAGGTTCGGCCCTGGCCAGTGACTGCCAGACACGATACGCCACATAAAAGAGGGCTCCCAATCCGGCAAGGCCCTTGGCCACGCCGGTCATCTGCGAACAGAGCGGCATCATGTCCGTGTACAGACTTTGCAGGATCTGGTGCAGATTGTCAAAATTCACAGCCAACAATACCATAAGCAATCCTCCTTGAAATTACCAGTAGCGTTCGTTGGGTGAACCGTACAGAGCCATCACACGGTCAAGATCATTCTGTTTCTTGGCACGCAGGTACGACACGCCGATGTTCTTGTTGGTATAGTACTGCACCAGACTGCGGTATTGCAGCATGTCGGTATAACAGCGGTCGATGATGTCCATACGTTCCTTGTCGTTCATCGAAAGGCCGTTCTCGTTGACCACCGTCTTCAGGTCCGTCAGCAGATTGGCACTCTCCTCCAGCAGCTTCGTGTAGCCGAGGGCGATGGCACTCAGTTCCTCAGGGGTGAAATAAGGGTCACTGAGCATACGCTCATAACTGGTCACATAGATTTCCGTGATGTCGCCGACCATCAGGATGGTCTGCTGCACCTTGCGGGCATCGCGTACCAGATTCTTGACCTTCCTAAGGCCATCATAATACTCCTTGCCTTGCTTGTAAATCTTGACCGTCTCCTGAAAATTGTTGAGCATGTTGCCAGCCGTCGAGGACGTGTGGACGATGTTCTTGGCGGCATTGATGATGCCCTGGGCAAGATTCCCGGGATCGGTCACTACCCATTGGGCGTGTGCCCTGCCTGCCGAAAGGAGGCAGATACAGCATAAGGCTGTCAGAATTCTTTTCTTCATGTCGTTAATCTTTAATGGTTGATAAATCTTTTCCGTTAGTTCAGAGTCCCATCTTGCGGCCTTTCGGCTTAGGACGGACGTTGATGTGCGGTTTTCTCCGCAGTGTTGTTTCCGAAGAGACCGTGCGGGCAGGCCTGATATTCCTGAAGAACTCGTCCGCATAAGGACGTCTGCCGGTCATCCTGACAAATCGGGCATCCAGTTCCTGGTAAGCCTTCTCCGCCTGTTTCCGTATCACATCCTCCGGACTGCTCCTGTCAATGCCGTATTTCACGAGAAAATCCGGACGGATATGTATCGGGTCATGTACGGAATCCGGCGAGACGGCAATACTGCCCAGCCTCTCCAGTTCCCCGTTCAGCTTGTCGAGGTATTCAGCCGGAGGACGGGGACACACACTTTCAAAAATCTTCTCCACCACATGTGTCAGTCTTGCATCCACCTCCAGAATGTCGGGTACTTCCCCCGTCTGCCTCTTCCGCAGGTATTCGTCAGGAGCCATCCCTTCAAGCTGATGGAACAGACGGTAATCCTCCGTGAGTCCGTAATACTCCTGTATGGAAAGAGGAATATTCCAGCCCTGCATCAGGGACCAGTAGAGGGATGACACGACCTCACGGCGTTTGCTTTCATTAGATTCCAGATCGCTATACATAGATTCAGAAGTTTAATGGGTTGATAAATGATTTCACTTTTTCCTCTTGCTCTCGGCCAGCTGCTTGATTGCCAGCTCGATATTGCCACCCAGCTTCCGGGTAAGCCGCATTACTTCAAGCTTTTCCGTTTCCTCGGTCGTATAGGTGTAGTACTCTTCCGGCGAGACCTCGGTGGCATAGACCGCCGACTGTGTTCCGCCAAGACCTATCCACACTTCCTTGTACTTGCGGGACGGGCTGTTGGCCATGTTGATGGAGAGAATCTGGGCACGTTCCTTATCGGTCAAACCCAGCAGGGACTGGATTTCATCGAACTTGTTGACATACTTCCTCTGGTCCAACAAAATCTTGCAGTCGCTGTTGTTGATGATGGTTCCCTTGACGATGGGTGACGAAATGATGTCTTCCACCTCTTGGGTAACGACAACAGCCTCTCCGAAAAACTTTCGGACGGTCTTGAGTAGGCTAAGCACCCGGCGCCTTATCATATTTCTATGGCAGGTTTCCAAATGCTCGCCTCCGAACCGGACTTACACCTCTCAGCGTATCCGGCTCTCCACTAATTTCAGTCTAT